>Ga0307509_10005712_pt1 | contig 17152 bp, 13 predicted proteins | sample 10_EM_MG_FD_202245 | JGI IMG/M metagenome (GOLD analysis project Ga0307509, IMG submission 202245) | Populus trichocarpa ectomycorrhiza microbial communities from riparian zone in the Pacific Northwest, United States - 10_EM | ecosystem: Host-associated > Plants > Roots > Unclassified | place... | reverse complement strand
ACGTTCCCGGCGCCGTGCCCGGCGCGCGCATCGGGACCGGTTGCGGCTCATTGGTGCGGACGAGACGGTGCGTCGTCGTGACATTGGGGCAGGCATACAGAAGGCGCGAATAGACCGCGATGGAGTCGGAGTAATCGGCGTGGGTTGAGGTTTGCGCGAGCGCGTGATGTTCAATGCCCGTGAGACGACCGTCCATGCTGAACCCCAGGCCCAGATCTTGCACCGTCTCCTGGCGGCGACCGACCAGGGTGAACATCTGCGCGCGCGTCAGTTCCAGCCGCACCGGACGGCCGGTTTTCCTGGAGGCCAGCATCGCCCAGAACATCCACGGCCACCAGAGCTGCCCCTTGCAGCCAAAGCCGCCGCCGAGGAAACGCGAGATGACCCGGATCTCCGATGCTGGCATCTCGAAGGCGTGCGCGATCATGGCGCGGGTGCCGAAGATGGCCTGGGTCGAGGTGTGCACCACGGCCTTGTCGTCCTCCCACCAGCAGACGACGGCGTGCGGTTCCATGGGATGATGATTGTTGACAGCGGTTTCGTATCGATTTCGGACGACGAGATCGGCATCAGTCATTGCCTTGGCCGCGTCACCACGACGCGTCTCGGCCGGAAAGCGTCCGACCGTGGCTGGTGCAAATGACTTGTCGCGTGCCTGGGCCAGCGCCGTCACCGCCGGACGCACCTCGGTGGTGACCCGGATCGCGCGTGCCGCTTCTCTTGCCGCTTGCAGGGTGCTTGCCGTGACGAGTGCAACCGGCTGGCCCGCAAAATGAATGGCGCGCTCGCGAATCAGCGCGGTTGCGGAAGACGGCTGCAGCACCTCTGCATCCGCATGGGAGACCATCGCGGCGAAGCCTGGCAGATCCATCGCCTGCGATGCATCAACGGACAGCACATCACCGCAACTGATTGGTGCCTCCACGAGAGCGGCGTGCAACATGCCGGCGGCGGGAACCTCAGCCTCATAAACGGCGCTGCCGGTGACCTTCAGCGCGGCCTCATAGCGCAGGGCGGCATGGGTGTTCATGGCTGGCCTCCAATGGTTTGCAAGGCGCGGATCACGGCATTGCGCAGCAACGTGATCTTGAATCCGTTGTGGTCGAGCGGTCGGGCATGCTCGATGGCCATATCGCCGGCGGCGGCGATGGCTCGCGCGTCCGGTGCGCGGCCGACCAAGACCGCTTCACTCCGTGTGAGCCGCCACGGCAGCGGTGCGACGCCGCCAGCGGCCAATCCCGCCTCGACGATCCTGCCGTTCTCGATGTGCAACACCGCCGCCACCGATACGACGGCGAATTCGAACGAGGCACGATCGCGAATTTTGAGATAGGTCGAGCGAGCGGCAAAGCGGGTTGCGTTCGGGATGTTAATGCCGGTGACGAGCTCGCCTGCTGCCAGGTGGGTGTCACGCTCTGGTGTCTCCGCGGGCAGGCGGTAGAGATCGCGCAATGGAAAGCGCCTCTGTCCCTCCGCTCCGAACACCTCGACCTCGGCGTCCAACGCCGTCAGCGCGACAGCCAAATCCGAGGGGTGGGTCGCGACGCAGGACGCGCTCGCACCGAACAAGGCCGCCTGGCGATTCTCACCGGCAAGCGCGCCACATCCACAGCCAGGGGTTCGCTTGTTGCAGGCAAGCCCCTCCTTGCGAAAATACGCGCAGCGGGTTCGCTGCAGCAGGTTGCCGCCGACCGTCGCCATGTTGCGTATTTGTCCGCTGGCGCTGGCCAGGATCGCTCTTGCGATCAGCGGATGATATCGCGTCACATCGAGATGGCTGGCGACATCGCTCAACCGGGCAAGCGCCCCCAACGAGAGCCTTCCGTCGACGAATTCCACATGGTCCAGCGGCAGGCGCGAGATGTCGACGACCGCTGCGGGCGCGATCGCGCCGGCCTTCCAGAGCTGGAGCAAGTCAGTTCCGCCGGCCAGGAACGCGGTGCCTGGTCTCGACGCCTGGATGAGGGCGTCGTGTGCGTTCGCCACGCGGCTGTATCGAAACGAGGGTCCGCTCATAGTCCCGCCACCTCGGCAATCGCCGCCACGATATTCGGATGGGCACCGCATCGGCAGAGGTTGCCGCTCATTCCCTCGCGGATTGCTTCGAGATCTGCCGGCTTTTCGTCGAGCAACGCCAGACCGGACAGAATTTGCCCGGGCGTGCAGTAACCGCACTGCAGCGCATCATGCCGGATAAAAGCGGCTTGCAGCGGATGTAGGTTGTTCAACGTGCCGATGCCTTCGATCGTGGTGATCGACCGGCCGTCATAGGAAGCCGCGAGCGCGAGACACGACTTGATCCGGCGCCCGTCTGCCAGGACGGTGCATGCTCCACATGCTCCCATGTCACAACCTTTCTTGGTGCCCGTCATGCCAAGTTTGTCCCGGAGAACATCCAGGAGGGTGTCACAGGCCGGAGCCGAGAATTCGTGGTCGCGACCGTTGATCTTGAGCGAAACACTGATGGACGATCCAGGCGACATGGAATTTCCTTGAAATTGTCTTGCTGGAGTTGAGAGCAGAGCTAATCGCCCCTGTTGTGAGAAGTCTGGCCGGAAAGAAGGCAGGCGCCAGTCGATGCCTCCGATCCCTCCCAACACTCCCCCATAATCGCAGATTGCGCGTTCCCCGGAAGGACTAGTACTATCCTAGGATTGTGAGTACCCCCTCTTGGAGAATGGGCCATGTCAGATCCCAGCCGAAGCGAGTTCGGTGATTTTCTTCGCTCGCGGCGTGCCAAACTCAATCCGAAGTCGGTTGGCCTTCCCGACGGACGAAGACGTCGAGCTCCCGGCTTGCGGCGCGAGGAAGTCGCCGAACTAGCTGGGATCGGCGTTGATTGGTACATTCGGCTGGAACAAGGACGGGCCGTCAGTCCTTCAGTCACCACCATCGATGCACTGGCACGAGCGTTGCGCCTCAGTAAAGTTGAGCATGCGCATTTGCGGGCGCTGGCATCGGGTGCCAATCGGCGCGCCTTCACTCGAGAAACCGTTCCCGCAGCCCTTCGAAGCCTTGTCGAGTCCCTCAATCAACCGGCTTACATCACGGGCCGACGCTGGGATGTCCTTGCCTGGAACAAGGTTGCCGCGGACATTTTTGCCTTCGATCGTCTTGCGGAAGAAGATCGCAACATTCTCGTCTGCATCCTGCTCAATCCGGGAACGCGCCGGCTGTTTGGACCAAGCTGGGCCGAGGAGGCCAAGCGTGTTGTCGCCCAGTTCCGTGCGACCCACGATCTCTGGGCCGGAGATCCGGCATTTGTCGAGTTGCTAACGCGCCTTCGAAGCGGCAGCCCGGAGTTTGCAAAATGGTGGGAAGCCCACGATATTCGAGGCGGCGCAGGCGGCGTAAAGCGCCTGCGACATCCAAAGAAGGGTATGCTGCGCTTCGCGCACGCAAGTTTCCAGGCCAATGACGATCCTGACCTGAAGCTCATCATATATACACCGGCCTGAACCGTTTCGCGGCCGACCACGATGGGCTTTGGTCGATGCGGCATCCCGCACACCTGGCTTAGATTCTCTCCTTAACGGTCACGAGCTCAGACGTCTTGCGTATGAAGGTCCGCTTCGCGCCCCAACAGGTGACATTCCAAATGAAAGAGGCCACCAACCGAGGCGCTCTGGCCTCGCGCCGCACCAGTTTCGCACCAGAAACGACCTGAACAAACCATAACGAACGCGATCGAAATCAAACGAAAACACAGCAGAGTCAACTGAACCGATCGATATTCTGCCGCTCATAACGGTTGGGTTGCAGGTTCAAGCAATCCAATTCCCGAAATGAATTCTCCACACAGACAGTTCCGCTTGCGTTTCGCGCCGTTTTAACCACATTCTGCTCTATCGACTAGCGATCATCCAACCCGTCAGCGGCTCCTTAGCAGTCGGTTAAGGATGTAGGTTGGAGGCCGGCGATATTCCTCCGACTCAGCAACACCCTTCTGGCTCAACAATCCTTTTTCTGCGCCAGGGGCGCCGAATGCCGTCTCAGGTAAAAACTTGGCTTCCTGTTAGGAGATTTTCCTCATCTCCTGTTTCCGCCCGTTGGATGGCCGGATCGAAGCACAGGCTCTCTTAGGAACGGCAAGCCAATGCGACGCGCACACTTTGCGAGAAAGGTGAACACGTTGCTCGAAGGCGTCCCTAAGCGGGAATTAGTTGAGGGACCCAACAGATATCATAGGAGTGTGCAGGCCAACTTTTCCGCTGCAAGCGGACGCAAGAGGGCTTGATTTTGACACGCTCAAGCCGTCCATCGATCATTCCCGTGGGCTGCTGGCCCCGGCGCATGTCGGCCGCAATGGCCGCAGGATATTGCGGCGAGACGACCGTAGATGACTTCCTCAAACGGGTCGGGAAGGACTATCCTCTGCCTCGTGTGGCAGAAGGGCGTAGACGACTATGGTTGATCGACGATCTGGACGCAGCGATAGCGCCAAGCATGGTGCAAAGCGATCTCGCCGAAGATTTGTGACCGTGCAACTGCCCCGGCACGTCATTCCAAAACAGCTCGCGCGCGGCGAGACGGCCTACTACTACAAATGTGCCGACAAAGTATCGGAAGCTGAAGTGCCCGGTCGAGAACGAGCCATTCGGCACCGACTTCGCCGTGATGACCAAGCGCGCAAGCGTGTTGAACGGCCAGTTCGATGAATGGGACACGCAGCGCAAGGGGCTTCCGATCAGCGCGCCCAACACGCCGAAGTACGGCGCGGTTGATTGGCTGTTCCGGGAATACAAGATCAGCAGGGCCTATCTCGACAAGGTCTCGGTGCGGTCGCGTGACGACTATGAATGGGCGATGGATCAGGTCTGCAACACGCTCACCAAGAAGGGTGATCGCATAGGCGACCGCCACGTGAAGACCATCACGCCGCGCGCCGCCGACAAGCTCTATGACAAGTTCATCGAGCGCGAGGATGGTGAGCGCCTGCGAACTGGCGAAAAGCTTGTCGTGCTCTGCCGCAAGGCAGCACCCCGATGATCCTGTGCGAGGTCGAGGAAGGTAAGGCCAAGCCGTTCGGTTTCAGCACGATGCAACACAAGGTGCAGCGCATGCGTGTGAAGTTGGAGGAGGCAGAGCTGACCGACGGACAGGGCCGCGCGCTATCGGCACACCGGACGCAGCAGAGCTACATCGGCTACGCCAAGCGCACCGAGAAACGCGTGCTGGCGGCGACCCGAAAGCGGCACGCGCACCGGCTGGTGAACGAAATGGCGACAGACGTTCAGAACGAGCAGCAGAAAACCGTTCAGACTGAAGCGCCGGAACAGAGTGCGATTTCTAAGTAATATCAATTGGCTGGGGCGGGAGGGATCGAACCTCCGAATGGCGGAATCAAAATCCGCTTGATTATTCAACGATTTCAAAGCGCATTTGGAAAAAATGGCCAAACCCCTCTCCAGCAATCTCAATAGGTTGGCAGCCGTTTCCAAATGATAGCAGCCTTCAAGAAGGATCAGGCCAGAACTTAAGGCTTGATGAGAAGATCAAGTCACGCCGGGACCGCCGGCATCAGCCCACGCCCCCGCACTTCACGGATCCTATTGGAGGAGCAGATACTCCTTAGACCATCGAGGAAGGGCGCCCCTGCACAGTCGCGTTCTCGGTCACCCCTTCCTCGACGACCACTTGCGGGGCTGCTCGAGCCACCGCAGGCGAGCGGGGGTCGCCGCCCAAGATCAAGCCGTGCTGGCCAGGTTTCAGGGTGCCAAGCACCGCGTTACTCGAAAGCTGATCATGACGTGGGTATCAGCCTCCGTGCGGCTGCACAATTTCTCAAGAGCAACAATTGCTTGCATGCAGCTTGAGGAAGAAGGCGAGGCAATCGGCATTCTCTCCCGCGAGAACCATGACGGGCTACGATAGGTTCAAATCGGGGACACGCAACCATCTCAAATTGCTGTTCGAGGCGGCCGCTTGAGGGCTGGGTCCGGCGGCCATTGGAACCAAAATGGCACTAGGACCGAGGCGCATTGGTCGAGAGTTGCGCTGGGAAGTGGGCGCTCCCTAGGTAAGAGCGCCATCCTAGTAATTTCTATAGGTTGCCCAACAGTTTGGGTAAGGAACGCCTCATTGCGGCGGCTACGCCTATTTGCTGGGCGCCATCGGCTACACGAAGCGGGCCGAGGGAAGCAGTACCAAGCGAACTCAGTCGCGACAATCAGATGACGATGTGATCAAAGTCGGCGGCAACTCGACTATTCGGAAACGTTTTTGCCGCTTCGCCCAGTATCTCTTCATCCCTATAACGGCCTGACAGGTGGGTCAACACGAGCTGTTTGACGTTGTTCGTGGCCGCAAGCCAAGCTGCCTCCGCCGCGGTAAGATGGCCATAATCCCGAGCGATAGGCGCATCGCGATGCAGAAACGTCGCCTCGACCACCAGCACGTCGGCATCAGCGACGTGTTTGGACAGCCCCTCGGTTGTTTCGATGTCACCGATCACGACAAGCTTCTTGCGGCCGCTCGGCGGCCCAAGAACATCCTCGGGATCGATTGTCCTGCCGCCCTCGATGACGACCGGTCTACCTTCGGCCAACTCTCTACGCACGGGACCGTCCGGAACATCGAAGGTCGCAAGGCGGTCTGGCCGAAGGTGGCGGCGTGCGGGGCTCTGAAAGGAGAACCCGAAACTGTCCGTGTCGCGATGGCGGACCGAAAAGCAGTCGATGGTGAAGTCACCCGCGTCTATGACCTGACCTTCCGTCAACGGCACGAATTCCACCGGGACCGGCGCCCTTTCCTCGCCCCAAAGGCCCGCGAGCATTCGGGCGACGACGTCGAGCGTCCCTGGCCCGCCATGGATGGTCATCACGTCGGCAGTTTGCCGCAGCTGCAGGGTCGAAAAAAGACCGGGAATGCCGAGCACGTGATCGAAATGACCGTGCGTCAACAGGATGCGGTCAAGCCGTCGAAAGCCGACGCCGCTCCGCAGCAACTGGCGCTGGGTGCCTTCGCCGCAGTCAATCAAGATCCGCTTGCTTCCCGCCTCCACGAGGAGGGCGGGATGGTTGCGTTCTGCGGAAGGAACGCTTGCAGACGTCCCGAGAAATGTCAGGGCGAACATCGTCTTCACTCGTCCAGCAGGTCCAGGAACTCTTCCACTTTACCGAACGGCTCTTCCCCCTTCTTGCTGATATGGACGACGCGGTCGCCATCGCGTTGCAGCGATCGTGCCCTGGATTTCCGGAGACGTCCTGGCAGGAATGTCGCGGCTACGGCCTCAGTCCCGACATCGAGTCGTACAATCCCTCTCCGCTTGCAGTCGATCCTGAGCCTTGCAGCGGCGAAGAAATCGCCGGCCTTGGGGGGGAGTTTGCCAAAGCGGCGGGAGGTCTCCTCTTCCAGCTCGTCCAGTTCGTCCTCACTGATGCACCTGGCGGCACGGCCATAGATTTCAAGCCGAACCGCTTCCGACTGCACGTAGCTTGCGGGCAACATATCCGCGACGGGCAAGTTCAGATCGGGCACCCACAGTTCCGCCCTGTCGTCGGCTTTCTCGGAGGCTGATTTCAAGAGGTGGCTGTAGAGTACCGGCCCGAAGACCTGCACATGGCCCGACTGCTGCTCCGAGAAAAGGTCTCCCGCCCCCCTGAGATCCAAATCTCGCGCACTGATGGCAACACCCGCTCCGGGCCGGTTGAATTCCTGCAAAATGGCCAGCCGCCTCTCGGATCGCTCAGAGTCCGAATCGGTCAGCAAATACGCAAACGCGCGTATCCCGCCACGTCCTACTCGCCCCCTGAGTTGATGGAGTTGCGCAAGTCCGAACCTTTCGGGCCAACAGACGACGATCGTATTCGCACGCGGGATATCGAGACCGCTCTCCACGATGTTGGTCGCGAGCAGAACGTCCGCTGTGCCTTCGACGAACCTCATCATCCGCTCGTCGATCTCCTCGGCGGCCAACTTGCCGTGAAGACAGACGATGCGGAGATCTGGAGCCATCGACTGCACTCGCACCAGCATCGGGTCGAGATCCTGAATACGCGGGCAGATCACGAAGCTTTGCCCGTGGCGCCTTTGCTCGCGCAGCAAGGCCGCGGCAATGGCGGCATCCGAGAGCGGAGCGATCTTCGTTGCGACAGGGAGTCTTTGAAGGGGTGGCGAGGCGATGACGCTGAGGTCCCTGAAGCCCGCGAGACCCGCCGCCAGAGTCCGCGGTATGGGCGTGGCGCTCATCCAGAGCGCGTGGATACCCTTTGCCAACCCCGAGAGCTTCGCCTTCTCGGCTGCGCCAAAATGCTGTTCCTCGTCGATGATGATGAGACCAAGATTGGCGAACCTCACGTCCTTCGAGGCGAGGGATTGCGTTCCGACCACGACTTTCAATTTTCCGTTCTTCAGGCCGTCCTTCACATCTCTTGCCTCCGACGTCGAAGCGCCTCGCGACAAGCTTCCCACCTCGATACCGAAGGGACCGAAGCGCTTGCGGAAAGATGCCACATGCTGTCTGGCCAGCACGGTCGTTGGCACCGCGATCGCCACCTGCCTTCCTGACAGCACGACCGCGGCCGCCGCTCGCAAGGCCACCTCGGTCTTGCCGAATCCGACGTCGCCGCAAATGACCCGGTCCATAGGATGACCCGATGCGAGATCATCGAGGACGTCCCGAATGGCTTTCGCCTGGTCGACCGTCGTGAGGTAGGGAAAACGAGCGACGAACCTCTCATAGATCGGGCCGGGCGGTACGAGCTTCGGAGCCCGCCGGCGGCGACGCTGGCTGATGTGCCTGGCCAGCTGCTTGCCCGCAATCTGAATCTCCTGCTCGGCCTCGGTACGCCGTGCCCACCATGAACTTCCATCGGCCTTGTCCAGCGCCACACCACCCGGCTCCGACGCGTATGGCCAAGTCAGGGCCAGATCGGCGGGCGGAATGAGAACGGCATCATCTCCCGCAAATGCGAGCCTGACCATTTCGCGCGCCGGCACGTCTCCCGTTGCCACCGTCTGCAATCCATCGAGCAAAGCCAGCCCTCGTTGCAGATGAACGACCGCCGTGCCCTGCTCCGGCACATCCGCGTGGTCAAATGCCGCACTCCAGACTCTGGCCAGCGGCTGCGGATGATGAGCCCTGCTGCCGAGCACGTCGGAAGCAGTCACGACGACGAGTGGTTTCCGTCCGGGCACGACGAAACCCGAGTCGAAGTCGGCCAGAAGCGCCACTTCACGGTCACGCCCGGACATCGCCTCGCTCCAATCCGCAAAGCGTTGCGCCTTGACCCCGCCCATCCGTTCCATCACACGGAGGTCGTCCTCCTGCGCTGCGACGAAGAGCAGTCGACAACCGGCCCGTCGCGTCGCCTCCACGAAAGCGCGAAGCGCCTTCCTGGGTGATGCGACCTTCGAAAAATCCGGTGTGGGACGGAAGGAAGCCTTCTGGGGCAACACGTTCATACGTTTGGTCGCCTGCTTCCATTCGCGCCGCCCAAGGTATTCGCGCTCACTCTCCGTGTGACCGGCCGCCGACTCTTCGATCGTGCTCAGCCAGCTATCGGCGTGCGCTGGAACCCCTGCATCGGCGATCCACTTGGCTCGGCCGCAATAGTCGAACAGCGCCGACCGCTTTTCATGCTTGCCTCCGAACGCAAGTCGCTCCGACATGGGATCGAGCAGAAGCTCTTTCGTCTCGAAAACCATTTCCTGTGTTGTCGGGTCGAATGCCGCGATCCGACGTATCGCCCGACCGGAATGCTCGATCCTGAACGGACCAAGGGCGCCCGCGGGGAAGATCTCGAACGTCTGTCCGTGAAACAAAACCCCACCTGGATAATCTGGATCGTCGTCCAGCTCATATCCGAGCGCTTCGAGCCGGGTGTTGAGGTCCTTCTCGGACAGCGTGGCGCCTACCTTCAGACCGACGCTCAAGCGCGCCCAGCTTGCCGGCTTCGGCAGTCGCTCCATCACCGCTTCCGCGGTGGATATCAGCAGGATCGGCTTCTTGGGCTTGGCGAGGCGCCTCAAGACTGAGCTTCGTCTCCCCGCGATTTCGTGCGCCGGCTCCAACTGATCGAACGGCAGAGTATTCAGTCTTGGAAGGACAAGCACCTCGCAGGAGGGGTCGAGGGCATGGACGACCGCACCTAGCCGCTCGGCCCTATTCTCGTTCTCGGCGAGACATACGACGCCATTGCGTCCGGACTTCCTCCATTGCGCGAGCAGATGGAGAGCCATCATGCCAAGTGGCGACGAAGAAGAGACAGCGGCGCGCGATGAAGTTTTTTTATGCTTTGCTGCCTTTTTTGAGGCGTGCGCCTTGCTGGAATGTCCCACGTGTAATCCGTCGTTGACGCGTCAAGGCGCAGGTAGGCCCGAGTGCCTGGGCTTACGCGAATTCGATCGCGAACGCACTTCTCAAAATCGAGCTATCCATTAAGACTTTGCTTGAAACCGAGGCCTCTGATAGAGGACCACTTTGGTATCGCCTCTGACCTCGATTGCCGTGTCTTCCACGGGAACGTCGGTCACCTTCGATCAGAGCCGCCTACCTTCTCCGTGGAAATGGATCGCCGGCCTGCGCGTCCCCTTCGAAGAGCGTATGTCGGTTCCGATCCTAGACGTGCGGGACAAGATGCACCAAACGGGCCGCGTCATTACGCCGACAGGCAACGAATCCTCTACAAGATCGTTCTTGTTTCGAGGGGGGAGGCCTCGAAGCAATCGAGATTGCCGCGCCCGGTGAGATTTGCGAAATGGCGCGCATTTTTGTCGGCACCTCGGGCTGGCACTACGCATCCTGGCGGAGGTCCGTTCTTTCCCGAAGGTTTGCCCTTGAAGGAGCAGCGCCAACGATATTGGAGCAACGCTTTCGATATTGGAGCAAGGCTTTCGAAGGCCGTCGTCGCCGCCGGTCCGTCATCGCCAATGTGTTCAGCATGTTCGTGCGCGCGCCCGAGAACGACCTGAACTACGGGGCGGATGTCACGCTGGCCGTCCAGAAGGTGGAAGACAGATTTTCCGAAGCCTATTCGCGCGCGTTCGACGTGCCCCTGCTCGACCACAGCTCCTACTATCGCGGCGCGCTGATGAAAGAATTTTCATCCCTACAACTATCGGCAGCTCGTTTCCGACTATCCGTGCGTCGTTGTGTGCACCCCGCAGGCGGTCGAAGCGAAAACCTCGCTCGGACTCCTTGAGCTCAATCCCGACCGTAGTCGCGGGCATCTACGTCTACACGGTCGGCATCGCCTGCGCGAAGATTGGGCGGGTGTTTCACGACATGACAGCTGTCGAAAGGTGACGGCAAGCCTGGGCTGAGAACCCGTTGTTTCTCATGTCCGACGCCTCCATGCTCGCGAAGTAGTTGCTCGAAGGCCGCGGCATGCCTCCCTCGTGTTGTCTGCAATGCCGTCAGACCGGCCCGCGCGGCCTCGCTTTGGGGGTCTATCGAGGTCGCCGGCAACGAATATGGAACGGCACGATCGACATAGCCCCTCTTCCCATTTCTCCGCATCTCCAGAAATGCTGCCGCGGCAAACGCAATTGACATTCCAAATCGTTTTGGAATAGTCTCCAAAACGATTTGGAGAGCTGAATTGGCCAGTTTGAGAAGCCTTGCAGCCGAGCTGAACCTTTCAATCACGACCGTCTCTCGGGCTCTCGATGGTTATGATGACGTGGCCTTGGAAACGCGTGCCCGCGTTCGTGCCGCGGCGCAGATTGCAGGCTACCGGCCGAACTCTGCCGCGCGGCGCCTGCGCAAGGGGTCAAGTGAAACGATCGCGGTGGTGATGCCCACCGGAGCGGGGCGGTTTTACGAGCCAGTTTTCACTGAATTGCTCACGGTGGTCGGCGAGGCGCTAGCCGCGCGTCACTTTGATCTCGTGATGATGGCGGCGACGCCCGGCCGCGAAGAGATCGAGGCCTATCGCCGCATCGTCGCCGACGGACGGGCCGATGGCTGCCTCATCGTGCGCACCCGCAAGGACGATGCGCGCGTGCGTTTCCTCACGAAAGCAGGCGTTCCGTTTGTCTGCCATGGCCGCACCGAACTCGACATCGAATGCGCCTATGTCGATGGTGACGGCGAGGCCGGGTTCCAAATTGCCAATACGCGACTCGTCGCGCTCGGTCATCGACGGATCGCGCATCTTGCCGCACCGGGAGACCTCATGCTCTCCGAATTACGCTTGCTGGGCTGGCGGACATCGATGGCCGAGGCAGGTCTTGCCGATGATCTCGTCGTAGAATGCAGGATGGACGAAGCGAGCGGCGAGACGGCAGCCGCGCGACTCATTGGCATGCCCGATCGGCCGACGGCACTCGTCTGCGCGACGGACAGGATCGCGATTGGCGCGATCCGTGCGGCGCAAGCCGCCGGGCTCGTGGTCGGTAGAGATATCGCGGTTATCGGGCATGACAACATCCACGCCTCAGCGTTTACCTCACCAGCGCTGACGACGATGGATTTTGATGTCACCGCGGCGGGTCGCAGTGTCGCGGAGATGCTCCTCGCGCAGATTGGCGGGAAAAGCGTCGAAGGGCTTCAAGAGATCTTTCCACTCCGACATATCCCCAGGGCATCTTCCGGCGAGGTCGTCTGAAACCAAAACAATACAACAAAACAATACAACGAGATAACCTAAGGGAGGACAAGATGGTTCAGTTCAGGACATTTCTTGCAAGTGCCGCGCTTGCTGCGCTGGCGACGAGCGCTGCGCAGGCGCAGGAAATCATCTTCCTGTCGACCCAGCTTCGACCCATCGAAGAGGCAACAAAGGTTCGCCAGATCATTCTCAAGGGTGCGCCGGGCACTGTGACTTTTGTGGTGGAGGAGCCTTCGCCTTTCCAGACCCGCATGGACGCGGAAACCCAGGCCGGCAAGCGCACGATTTCCATGGTCGGCGCGTTGCATGGCGAACTCCAGCCGCTGGTCGGCTCTCAAGGGCTCGAACCCGTCGACGATCTCGCAACCAAGGCACGCGAACGCGGCGTGCCGGATGGGATGATGGCGCTCGGCAAGCTTGGCAGCGACAAGCAGATGTACATCCCATGGATGCAGGCCACCTACATCATGGCGGCAAAGAAGGAAGCTCTGCAATATCTTCCTGCCGGAGCGGATGTGAATGCCTTGACCTATGCGCAGCTCAGGGACTGGGCGAAGGCCATTCAGGACAAGACCGGAAAGCGCGCACTCGGCTTTCCAGCCGGTCCCAAGGGACTGATGGCGCGATTCCTCGAAGGGTACCTCTATCCCTCCTATACCGGCGGTGTGGTATCAACTTTCAGGAGTGCCTCCGCTGAAACGATGTGGGGCGAGTTCAAGGCGCTCTGGACGCACGTGAATCCGAATTCCACCTCCTACGATTTCATGCAGGAACCGCTGATGGCCGGCGATGTAATGATCGCGTTCGACCATGTGGCGCGCCTGAAAGATGCGCTTAATGCTGCGCCGGGCGATTTCGTGACCTTTCCCGCACCCGCTGGACCGAAAGGGCGGGGCTTCATGCCCGTCGTCGTCGGTTTGGGAATCGCCCCCGGCGCGCCCAACCGTGCCGGCGCAGCGGCCGCGATCGAGCATCTCCTCAAGCCGGAGACCCAAGTGATAATGGCGAAAGAGCTTGGCTTCTTCCCAGTCGTGAAGGCGGAACTGCCAGCTGACCTGCCCGGCGGAATCAAACTTCTGGCCGAGGGTGTCGCCAAGACGCAGGACGCGAAAGATGCTCTCGCCTCACTCCTGCCCGTTGGCCTCGGCGCGAAGGGCGGCGAATTCAACAAGGTCTACATGGATACCTTCCAGCGGATCGTTCTGCGGAACGAGCCAGTCCGCGAGGTTCTTGAAACTCAGGCAAAAGCGCTCACCGCGATCATGAGCGAAACCAAGGCGCCATGCTGGGCGCCGGACAAGGCATCGCAGGGAGCGTGCCCGGTCAACTGAATGCCTCGAGCCGAGCCTAAACCGCGACGCCGGGATGCCGGCGACGTGACGGGATGCGAGGAGATGGAGAGGCGACCATGCAGCAATCGCGTTTCGTTCCCTATCTGCTCATCGCGCCGGCGACATTGTTCCTGACGCTGCTCTTTGTTGTGCCGCTCGTTCAGACCATCGCTCTCGCCTTCAGCGACGGCGGCGCACCATCCCTCGGCAATGTCAGGAAGATGGCGGGCGACCTCAATTTTGGCCTGTCGATCCGAAACACGTTCTTGCTTGTCTTGACCGTGATCCCGCTTCAGCTTGGCCTCGCGCTGGCTATGAGCATGATGCTCCAGAAGATCAGCCACGGGCGCGATCTGGTTCTCTGGATCTGGTCGATTCCACTCGGCATCTCCGACCTTGCCGCCGGCCTCGTCTGGCTCTCAATCCTTCAAGACCGCGGTTACCTTAACAGCCTGCTCTTCGCCGCCGGCATCATCGAGGGTCCCACGAACTGGCTCTCCTACGAGCATCCCATCAGTCTGTTTGTCGGCGTGGTGCTCGCTGAGAGCTGGCGCGCGACGGCAATCGTGCTGGTCATTCTCGTCGCGGGACTGCAACTCATTCCGGCGGAATATGCGGAAGCTGCGGAAATCTTCGGCGCCAAGCCGTGGACCCGATTCCGCAAGATCACGCTGCCGCTTCTTAAACCATCGATCCAGAGCGCGCTTATCCTACGCACCGTGCTCGCCTTCGAGGTCTTCGCTGTGGTCTATGCGCTGTCAGGGCGCAATTATCCGGTGATCGTCGGAGAGGCCTATGCCTGGCAGCAGGTTAACCAGAACAACGGCGTTGCCGCTGCCTATGCCATGCTCGTGATGGCGATATCACTCGTCGCGACACTTGTTTATCTCCGCGTTCTTCGCGTCCGGCCCGAGACTCAACCATGAATGCGGGGATCAGGCGTCTCGTTTTCTTGGCGGGCGTAGGCGTTCTTTGCGCCTGGGTGATCGTCCCGATTTACCTCATCGCGCTCGGTGCCTTCAGCGGCCGCACGGGTGTTTTTCGCTGGCCAAAGAGCCTCTGGCCCAGTGAGGCGACACTTGCTTCCTTGCAGGCCTTTCTCGCGATCGACGGGGTCGGCGCCGCCGCCATGAATGGCGCGCTCGTCGCCGGCTTGACAATGCTGTTTTCCCTGCTGATCGGGGCTCCGGCCGGCTATGCGCTCGCGCGCTACGCGTTCCCGGGCGCGACACTGTTTCGATTGCTCGTGGTGCTCACGCGTGCCTTTCCCCTCGCCATTCTAGCCCTGCCCCTGACCGTTACTTTCATCCGCATCGGGCTTTACGACACCGCGCTTGGCGTCGCTCTCATCCACACGGCGCTTGCACTGCCTTTTGCCACGCTCATTTCTGCCAGTCTCTTCGTGGGCATTCCGCGCGAACTCGAAGAAGCCGCCTGGGTTTTTGGCTGCTCTCGCATCGAGGCTTTCCGGCGCGTTGTTCTGCCGCTGGCGCTGCCCGGTCTGGCCGCGGCGGCAATCTTTGCTTTCGTGATCTCCTGGAACGAAGTTTTTGCCGCATCGGTTCTAACCGTCAGAAACAAGACGCTGACTGCCTATCTCCTGACGGTGCTTGCAGAATCGCCCCTGCACTTCCGTTTCGCCGGCGGTTTCCTGCTGATCGTCCCGTCCATCATCTTCATATTCGCGGTGAGGAAATATCTCTTCGCGATGTGGGGCATTGCAAATCGCTGAGGGCTCATGGCCGGCATCGACATTCAGGGAATCGAGAAATCGTTCGGCGGCGTTCGAGCGCTTGCGAAAATCAATCTCACCGTCTCTGATGGCGAGTTCGTCGCCCTTCTTGGTCCCTCCGGATGTGGCAAGACGACATTGTTGCGGATTGTCGCGGGCCTCGAGGCTGCGAGCGCCGGCCGCGTGGTGATCGGGGGACGCGATGTCAGCCACTTGCCGCCACGTGAGCGCGGGCTTGCGATGGTGTTCCAGAACTACGCGGTTTTCCCCCATATGAGCGTATTCGAGAACGTCGCCTTCGGGTTGCGGATGAAGCGCGTCGCGGAGGCAGATGTGCGGCGACACGTCGATCGTGTCGCGGCTCTCCTTCACATCGAACCTTACCTCGAGCGTTACCCCGCAAAACTTTCGGGCGGCCAGCGCCAACGCGTCGCCGTCGCAAGGGCGCTCGCGGTCGAGCCCGCGGTGTTGCTGATGGACGAGCCGCTCTCAAACCTTGACGCACTATTGCGCCTTGAGATGCGCTCGGAGCTCAAGGCCGTGCTCGCGGCTTCCGGCACGACGACAATCTACGTCACCCATGACCAGACCGAAGCGATGGGCCTCGCGGACCGGATCGCGCTGATGCATCGCGGCATGATTGAACAGATCGATTCGCCGCAGCGGCTTTATGAACGGCCGGCGTCGCGTTTTGCCGGCGGCTTCGTTGGCTCGCCCCCGATGAATTTTCTCAGCCTGCCGGTTCGGGATGGCATTGCCTGGCTCGAAGGCTTTTCTCATGCCATTGCTATCGCAGCCGAACGCGATACGATCGTCGCAGGGATTCGCGCCGAAGATATCGAGATTGCCGATCGTGGCGGGCTCCCGTTCGATGTCACAGTCGTCGAGCCACTCGGCGCAACATTGCTGCTCACAGGCCGCGTCGCCGGGCAGTTGATGCGTGTTGCAGCACGGCCTGATTTCAATGTTGCGCCAGGCACAAGAATTTCACTTCTGCCAAATCCCTCGCGCATTGTCTGGATCGACCCTCTAACGGACCGCACCCTCGCATGACACCGGAACTGCTCGCTCTCGCTCGCGCCCGCGCCATCCTCACCGGCAATGATCGCGGCGGCTACACCGTGCCGACCCACGGACTCTATCCGTTTCAATGGAACTGGGATTCTGCTTTCGTCGCGATGGGCTTCGCAACGTTTGACATCGACCGCTCGCTCCGCGAGCTCGAATGCCTCGCCGAAGGTCAATGGGACGATGGGATGATCCCACAGATCATTTTTCACGCTCCGGCAGCAAGCTATTTTCCCGGGCCGGAGGTCTGGGGCACGGCCCATCGCATCTCCACCTCGGGCATCACCCAGCCGCCGGTCTTCGCGATTGCACTGAACTTCATCGCTGCGCGCGCCGGCACGGAACATCGAGTGCGCATCCGCAGATTGATTGAAGTCGCAGCCGCCTATCACGCATGGTTCGCGAAGGCGCGCGATCCGGGCAAAACGGGCCTCGTCGGGACACTGCACAACTGGGAAACCGGCCGC
>Ga0307509_10005711_pt1 | contig 17152 bp, 26 predicted proteins | sample 10_EM_MG_FD_202245 | JGI IMG/M metagenome (GOLD analysis project Ga0307509, IMG submission 202245) | Populus trichocarpa ectomycorrhiza microbial communities from riparian zone in the Pacific Northwest, United States - 10_EM | ecosystem: Host-associated > Plants > Roots > Unclassified | place... | reverse complement strand
CTTGGGGGAGAGGAGGGGGAGATTTCATAAAAACCTCACCCGACGCAACCGCAACTGAGGAAGCCGAGGCAGAGGCCTTCGCCTGTCGACCCTTCTTTCCCTTAGCAGGGGGTGCGACAGCTTGAGCCTCTAACTACTGTGACCGAGTCTCCTACTTATAGACTCTTCACGCCAACAACCCTAACCTTGGTGACTCATAACTCGAGTCACGCGGCCCTATGACTCATAATGAGTCATGCCCGAAATCCATCAGATGACTCCTATGAGTCACTGCGCAACATACCTTAAACCAATCGCACATCATAAAACATGTCAGGTGCGCAAAACGCGTCACCTGCGTGGAACTCGTGACTCATAATGTGAGTCACGCGTGAAAAGTCATTACATCATTATGACTCACAATCGTGAGTCATAGAAACATCAACCAATCATAACATAACGATGACACGCAAGTGCGAGTCATTGTGAGATCTATGAGTCAACTGACTGCATAGCGTGAAACATAAACATACCTTATGACTAATAACTATTAGTTATGTGAAATCAACCTTGCTTAGTCACGATTTGTGACAGGCTTATTCACAAGGGAAGCACGCATTTTGTGCATTCTGACTCCCGACGAGCGCAATCTTAATATCTCAGGGGCAATCACCGGGAGAGGATTATTCTGCATTGCGCTACCTGATGGATCAGAACCCGCAGATACCATAGAGGGAGGTTCGTGTGCCCCTTGGGGATTTGCAGGGAGACTCTGGATTTGGTTTGCTGACGGACCAGCATTTGCAGACACTGTCGAGGGAGGTTGGTTTGGCCCTTGGGGATTCAGCGGGCGAGCCTGGATTTTGTTTGCTGAAGGACCAGCATTTGCAGACACTGTCGAGGGAGGCTGGTTTGGCACTTGGGGATTCGGCGGGAGAGGCTGGATTTGGTTTCCTGACCGACCTGCATTTGCAGACGCTGTCGAGGGAGGTTGGTTTGGCCCTTGGGGATTCGGCGGGGGAGCCTGAATTTGGTTTGCACCACCGGCAATCTGAGGAGGATTGTTTAGTGGCTGGTTATTCATCACGATCTGAGGAAATATTTGTTGTGGGTTATTCGCCGATGCAGCACCTGATATTTTGAGTGTGCTAGCAGATGAGCGCGACCGCAATTTGAGAGGGCGCATTGCCGGGGGAGGCATATTCTGTCCAGCGCTTCCTGACCGACCAGGATTTCCTGACGCTGGCAAAGGAAGTTATATTAGCCCTTAGGGATTCGGCGGGGGAAGAGGGATTTGGTATGGACCAGCAGCCTGGGCAGGTTGGAATTGAGCTGGCCCGGGTGCATTGGCTGGGGGAGCCATTGGGGCGCCAGCACCTCCATTCTGTACGGCTGTTGCCAGAGCCCACTGGCTCCCAGGGGGGCCATTCCCAGGGAGTAATATCTTCGGGACGATCACGTGCGCCGGAGGGACTCCGGGCAGCTGCAGAAACGGCTTATTTTTCCAGTTGATTGTATTAGTCAACTTCCTCCCAAGTCCTTAACTAGTTGGACCACTGCCTCGTCCACCTCCTACATACCAGGTATGTTATTCGCTGCAGATGCAGTGGCGAGTTCATCGCAGGCGGGTCTCAATTGCCGGAAGCCGGCGACAATTTGCAGGAATTCAGCGTCAGGGAAGTGGTGAAGATCCGTCTGATAACCCCTGGCTAACATTTGATCCTTAACAGCGTCCCGCCACGCACCGTATATGATGTCACCTTGGAGACCAACCGCGATGCCCATTGACCTCTTATGCTCAGTGATTTTTCTTTTGTCCGAGCGTCGAAATGAGATTTCTCCAATGAGAGAATTAGCAGGAAGCTGATATGTCTGACCTGTTGGTGCCAGCAGCGGCCCGCCGGGTGTCATCAGTGCGTAATGAATGATGTTGATATTCTGCGCCATATCAAGTATGTTTTCGAGTATATTGATTTGATAAATATGAGAGGATAGAGATGGGCGTCTTGTGGATCTTGTGGAAGTTCTGAATGTCAGATGATTCTTGGTATGAGGTGCTGCTGTGTTGATCTGTTCCCATTATATATAAAACAATATGATCTTTTAGGCCGGTTGAAAGATTCAAGTCTTTTTAACAATTTATTAGGGAACCGGGATCTGACGCTCTACCACAGGGAACCGCCATAATCTGATTCAACTTGAACAAATGAAACGGAATAAAGACTCTTGCATTCGAAGAATAAAATATTCTCGGTCTACTATCAAGATCCTGAAACGAACAATCAAAGGCTGCGCCACGTAACCTTTACGCTAAGCATTTCAAAATACTTGATCCAGTTTAGATCATTCGGGCAGCTTGACCATACGTGCGATCCACACACGTTGTTGACATTACGCAGATAGCCTTAGACTCAAAACTACACAAGGCCGAGATAATCTGAGAAATCTCGCCCCATTCCTAACAAATGTCCATTCTGCCGATGGAAATAGAGCCGGTCTGGTGCATATGAGAAGCACCTGCGAAATGCGCACGGAAATCTGGATATCGTCTTAGCGTCTACAATAAAATATGCATCCTCACCGACTACTAACGATAACAAAGGAAGCAACATATTGCCCCACGAGGGGCATCTCCGCCTGGATTCCAACTATGAATCGGATCCAGATCCCACCGGACATGCGTACAGCGCCTTCGATGACATCAGTCCTGAGTCTGATACAGAGATACTCAACGAAAGTGCGAGTCCAATACCCAGTAAACCAATCCTTTATAAAGGGGCCGGCGAATCTATAGGCGATGTCAAGGGTTTTGAGCAAGAACAAAGTAATCTGTGTCAGCACCCATAGTCCCCAGTTAGTAGTGCGCACCATTTCAAGCTAGCGTCTTGGTTCATTGAGTGTAAAGTACCTAAGTCACGAATCAATGAATACTTCTCGAGTGGTCTCGGTAATGCTTTATGGGCCGGGTATAGTTCCATGGATACGGTTGAGAACCCCCTCCAGGCATTGGATCCTCACAGTGCATATCTTCAATAGAACGAAGGACAGGTTGATGATGGCAAGCGAACATTGCCATTCTTCTATCGCAACGTTCTAGATTGCGTCAGATATCTCCTGCGCCAGATCGCCTACAGAGATGACTTCGTCTGCACGCCGCGCAGGGAATACGACACCAATGGACAATGGATATACGCAGAAATGCACATGGCGGACTGGTGGTGGGATCTTCAAGTACATCCTTGTAACTCTTTTGTAAGTAAACAATCGCTTACTGAAACCAGGAGACACTTCAGCCTGGTGCAACGCTTGTTCGGATCATAGGGATGTCTTATCAGACGCATCTCAGAAACTTGTCCGGCGGCAAAAAGCATGGCCTGTCTATATCACGCTTGGAAATCTTCCGTCCGGCTGGCGTAACAACCCCACATCCATGGCAGTTCTGCTTCTTGCATTGTTGCCCATTCCCCCAAAACTATCAAAGTCCTCCAAAGCAGATCAACACCAGAGAAAAATCAACGCTGACACCCTACGGGACATATTCGAACTCATCCTTGCGCCTCTACAAGATCTGGCACATGACGGCGTACCAATTGACTGCGCCGATGGGCAGGTTCGGAGGTGGTTCCCAATCTTGGCCGCATGGATTGCGGACCACATGGAAAACATTGCGCTGCATGGAATAAAATCCAACGTCTGTCCTAAATGCGAGGTGCCCGCGGTCGAATTAGGCACCAACATAAAAGTCTATCCAGTTAGAGATTAGGCAATATATTACGATTACGACTATGAAAATTGGATCGGAGAAACCGACCACTCCGACATCAAGCCTGAGAGTCTCGGTATTAGATTAGGACACAATGTTTTTTACGGGCTCAACCAGGTTTCGCCGTCAGATGTACACAAACCAGACATGTTCCACACAGTGTTTCTTGGGTTATTCAAGCACATGATATACTGGATCCAGGGCTTTCTGAAAAAGCACGGACGACTTGAGGCATTTGACGAAGTTTGGAAGGCATTACCGCCTTACCCAGGATTCCTGGTACCCAAAAAAGCCTACTGCGAGGTTACGCAGTGGCAAGGGAAAGAGATGCGGAACTTTGGGCGGTGTGTTCTAGGCGTTCTGGCTGTGGCCCTGGGTCGGCCTGGGAGTGCCCAACTCATACAGTTCAAGCGTGCTCTCGGATGCCTCAGGGCGCTGGTCGATTTCAATATCATGGAGCAATACCGAAGCCACACAGCGGAAACAATCACCTATATGGAAGACTATCTGGACAATTTTCACAAGATGATGGATATCTTTTTAGAGTTTCGAGTAATTAAACGCATACGCGTGAAGATCGATGAGCAACGAAGGGAGCTGCGACATGATAGGCCGAAGACATGCGAGCGCATCGCACACTCGAAACGGTGCCGGATGCGCGACGCAGCAAGGGAAGAAGAATCTGAGCTACGTATGGACTTGATCTTTTGTGAATCGCATTTCAACTTCATCAAGATGCATTTGCTCCATAACTTTTGTGATCATATACGCCAGTTTGGCAATATTCCGATGTATTCAACCGAGTTCGGCAAGCTAGCGCATAAGACTCAAATCAAGGCTGGATGGCGGCAATGGAATAAAAACGCTGCCTCACGGCATATTATGCAGAGCTATAGTCGACAGCATGGCATCCGAATGAGACAATTGAATCTGGAATCTCTGCGACGTTGGGGTGCAGATATCTGACCTGACTTGGTGGAACAGTTGGACACAACTAGCATGACAACAGCGTCTGACATTGGTAGGAGGATGCTGAAGGGACGCCGGGACGATGTTTGCAACATGGCAGATTTTAGTCGGGTTTTGCGGGTTTCCATTCAAATTATATGTCGTGGATTGATCCGCTACAGCCGGCATAATCTGTCACCAGAGAGCCTTCTTACGGAGGACCCTGAGATACTCGAATCACTTCCACTGGAGCAACTGACACAACTAGAAATTCCAGTTCTTGCGTTCCAAGAAACAGATATATACGACATCCACCGTGCACGATGCACGGGGGCTCTCAACTTTAGGAACCAGGGGGGTCGCAATGATTGGGTTTGGGTGCGGGCCGGATCGGAAGACATGTATGGTGCGCTCCGGTGCCGTCTTCCAGCTTGCTCGTTGCACTCTTCAAAATCAGAGACTGCAGATGCGAGGATCGAGTGGGCCACCTCGCTGGCATTCACTTTGTGAGCGCAGTGAACTCAGGGTGGATATCCGACGTACATAGCCTTGTTACCGTCTAAATGAAGGAGGATACTCGGGTGTTTACTGTAGTTGACATAGGGACAATTCTCGGCCTGGCGCTCCTTATCCCAGAGGGGGATCGGCTCTGCATTGTCAATAGCCGTATCGATTTGAGAACATTTAATGAGGTATATTAAGGGATCCAGATATCAGAAGGCATCTGCGATGCTATTCTGTGTCGGAGATTGATTGAGGGGGGAACCTAGTGCTAGTATAGTAGTATAAAATCTACCGATGAATAAACAAGCTATAGAGTAGAATCACCAGATCCACAGACTACAAGGGCGGATGATCAGGAATATAAGACCCGCCCGCGGAAGACATGATTTAAAAAAAAAGTGCTACTACTCACGATGCCAGCCGACGCAACGAAGACGCGATAATATGCTGCATCCATTAGCAGATCGAAGTAACTTGAACAGGCAGGCGCCTGGAGGTATTCACCACGCTGCTATGAGGCAACCTCCCATCCTGACACAAAGAAGCTCGCAGCGCGACCTGGGTGGCATGGGATGTGAGCCGGCGTTGCGAGGAAACTGAGGACGCATGGAATTTGAGCGGGCATTGCCAGGCAACTCAGGATGCACAGGATGCACAGGATGCAGGGGTCGCAGAGGACGCAACTCAGGACGCACAGGACGGAACTCAGGACGCACAGGACGCAGGGGATGCAACTCAGGACGCACAGGACGCACAGGATGCAGGGGACACAACTCAGGATGCACAGAACGCAGGGGATGCAGATTCAACGTCACGTGCGTCAGGGCACAACGGCGCCATATCTGACGCAGGGTAATTCTTTGCTGATGCAGAAGGGAGGGGTGGCAGAGGGGCGAGCGATAGGCGGAACGGTGAGGGACTAACTTGTGAAGTCTGGCTGATGCCGGATTGATCACAGGAGGGTAGCAGACCACCCTCAAGGGTGCCATGCGGTGACGATGTTCTATTAGAAGGACAAGCGGGGGGAGGCAGGCCTCAATGGCCAAGATGGGGACGGGGGTAGAGGAGAAGCAATTAGTCACCGACCTTTGCACGTGATGCCAAAAAATGTCTAACTTGTCCTGCATCCTCACAGAGGGGATAAATAGGTCTGCACTATATAGAAGGACAGGGGCGAGAAGGGAGGAGGCCAGCATGTGGCACAGATATGGAGGAAGGGCTTTCCACGGGGGAGAGAGACCCTTAATTGTGGCCAGGGCACCCAGGGCGAGGGACAGCCTTTTGCTGAAGTGAGCATTCTGGAAGAGGGAGGGCGTGAACCAATATCCCAGCCATCTTACCTCGTCCTTAGGTGAGAAGTATTGGTCATCCAACAGGACGCCTGCCTTTGAGGGGGGCGAGCGTTCCTGAGGGGTACGCCAGTGGATGAGTTCTATCTAGGGAATAGAAAAGGTGAGACCACTGGGCGCCGCGATGCGGCACAGGGAGCGGAAGTGGCTTTGAAGGACCTAATCATTGCGTCTGTGGGATGAGGAGGAAACTGTGACCACGAAATCTTCCACATAGGAGATTACTATGGCCTTGGTGATCACTGGGTGTAGGGGGGAAACGTAGATGACGAAGAGGAGGGGAGAGATGGGGGAGCCCTGGGGGGTGCCCACCACAACCGGCGAGAATATCCTTGTGGACCCTTGGACGAGGAGCTTACACATGCCGTTAGTGAGGAAACTGCCAACCCATGCCGTGAGGTACTTGTGGGCCCATTTAGCCCGCAGCGCTGATGTGAGCTGGCCGGGATTGACATTGTCGAAACCGCCCTTGACGTCTAGGAATAAAGAGGAGACTTTAGATCCAAGTCTCTGGAGGAGGCGGACCTCATGTGAGAGGGTGGATGTGGCGTCAAAGGTGGAAAGACCCGGGAGGGACCCTGTTTGGTGAGGGTGCAATAGACCTACATCTCTGGCCAGGAAGGAGAGACGGGAAGCGGTGACCAGTTCCAGTATCTTAGAGAGGGACTCAAGTAAACGATGACCCTCAAAGATGCCGGGGTATCATAGGAGGCCTTGCCAGGCTTGTTCAGAGCAATACCTTTCGCCTTCTTCAAGGAGGAGGGGTGGTGACCCTACTGCAGCAGGGGAGAGAGGAGGGAGGTGAGGAGGGCGGGGCATGACTGGTGGACTCTCTTCCATACAGCATAGGAGATCGTGTCTGGTCCTGGGGCGGAAGTGTGGGAGGATCTTGCGAGGGCGAGAGTGACTTCCCCTTGGCTCAGAGGGAAGTAGTCAGAGTAGGGAGAAAGAGTAAGGGGGGCTTTGGTCGGAGAAGGCGCAGAGGGGAAGAAGGGTGTCAGTAGGGCCGTGTTGATACCCTCCGGAGTGTCATGGTCAGGAAAGGAAGAAAACGTGGTGCCCTGTCTTCCAAGGGCGAGCATTTTGGCCTCCCAGACCAAGGAGAGGGTGAGGGACGAGAGGTAGCTAGACCAACGAGCGAACTTGCCCTTTTTGATGGCCGAGAAATAGGAGCGTCTTGCCGAGCTTTGGGCTGACTGATCGTAGGGGTCCCTGGAGGATCTTTATGTCCTGGAGGCCGTGTGGAGGGCGGACCTAAGGTGAGAGAGGAGAGGGGACCACCAGGGTTTAGACCTGGGGGATGGTCGTGACACGGGAGTGTGAGTGGTGATGAGGGTCTCGACCCTACCTGTGTGAGTGTCGAACCAGTCCTCAAAGGTGGAGGACGAGCAGACAGCCGGTGGGGGGAGGGCAACCAAAGAAGGGTGGATGGGTAGAATGCTTGACCAATCTGTTTTTGACTAGTTAGGAGAGGGGGGTGGAGGCCTGAACCTGGGGGATTTAAGCGTGATAAGTACTGGAACATGGTCAGAGCCAGTCGACGGGAGAGGGGTGCCCCACTGCGAGACAGACAGAAAAAGAAGGCTGTTGGCAAAAGCGAGATCGAGGACAGAAGCCCTTGCATTGTATGCAAAGGGAAAGCATGTATACAACACTGGTTGGATGAGGAGAGAGTAGCCACACTCGGACGCATGGTTGTAGTACGGATGAGACAAACTGTATTCTCTAGAATCGAATGTGTGCAAGGGGTCGGGAGCAGGGTGGTGTATGTTGAGGTCACTCACCACCAGGGTCGGGAAAGGGTTATCCTGGAACAAGGCAGATGGGGGGATAGTGCGAAAGGGGACAGAGTTGAGGGGGAGGTGTAGGCATTGGTTACTCTGAAGCGGGCAAACTGGAGTTCGAAAAAGCCCCCTGGGGCAAAAATATCGATCGACAATAAATCAGAACGGGTGGAAGTGACAGGGAGAAGCGAAACCGAATTCAGCAGGTGGAGGTGGACGTAGAAGGCCACTCTTGTTCTGGCCAAGGGGGGGTGGAAACATTTGTATGTAGAGAAGGAGGGTAGCTGGCCTCTTCTCAGGCGGGGGTCTTGGAGGGCCACTATCATAGGGGGGGAGGACAACTGACTAAGACTGTTCATGAGGGAGAGACACACATCCCAGCTCACAAGGCTGTTGTGCTGTATGATGGAAAAGGAATAAAGGATCACCCTGGCCGGCCGGGGAGATAGGGTTGAGCTATTGTTGTTGGGCATTATTGGGCCCTGCCCGGTTCGTTGGATGGGGCAGGGGAGGGGCTAGGGGCCACCTAAGGGAGAAGCCGCCTGCCCCTGGAGTAGGGGGCAAAACTGAGGGAGGAGCTGAGGGGCCAGTCGAATGTGGGCTAACTACCTCGAAGGCAGGGAGAAGTCTTCTTACAGTAAGCGGGGCGGAGGGTCTAGGGGTCTCGGCAACACCCTTACCCTCATCTTCAGTTTTGTCCATGTCCCCTTGGGCAGGGGCAGAGCCGGCGTGATCCTGGGCGGGAGGTACTTCGTCAGCGGGGGGGAGACGGCTCGGTCTAGCCGGGCTGGCACGGTCAGTGGCAGGATGGTTATGCCCGGAGTTAGCACAGGGCGCCGGGGAGGCAGAGCAGCAATTTGCCACGGGGCGAAGGTCACCCTCTTTGGAACATGTGTTGGTTAGGGGAGCGGTGCTCCCTCTTGTGATGGTGAAGGGCACAAATTGAAACAGACGGGGTGTTTGTATTTGCAGACTGGGGCCGTGTGGTCGTACCTCTGACAGTTGCAGCATCGAGTAGTTTTATTGGCAGAGTGAGCGGTTTTGATCTCCCTCTTGCGGGAGAGAAGGAAGATCTTGGGGCCCATCCTTTTACCATCCTCAGGGGTACTTGTGACAATGACCGAGTAGGCAAGGTTCAGAGAGCGGGCTTCAGGATCCGGGTTGAGAAAGCGGGCCGCGGTGATCTCGATGCCCTTGGCGTTGAGTATGGCAGCCTTGGGGTACGCGAAGAGGCCTTCATTGTCTTCAGGCAGATAGCGGAGGAGGAGGCCATGGATGGCGAACTGGTTTTTGTTGCGGGCGGGCCTGAAAGGGAGCCACTGGGAGGAGCCGACTGGGAAAGATTTGTTTAGGTGGGCCGCAAGAGCACCAAGGAAGGGAGCATAATCGGTGGCCGGCGTAGAGGGGGAGACCCCTATGAGGGTGACCGTACCATTTGAGTTGACTTTGGCTCTGTAAGAAAGAGGAAAGGCGCAGTTGGACGAGTGTAAGACTTCCTCGGCTATATCAGGGAAGATGGCGGCAATGGTTTCCCTATCCGGGTGAGGGAGGGGATCCTGTCTGGGAGCATAGAACCTCCTAGCCCCTGCTGGGAGAGTAGAGGGTCTGGAGGAGGAGGAGGACGAGGAAGCCGGGGAGGACGAGGAGGAGGGAGGAGAGGCCAAGGAGGCAACCCCTTGGGGAGAGCACTTTTTCATTGCCTTTGTCAGTGGGGCCGTGACTTGGGCGTAGGTCAGCCACGGACAGGTAGGGTCCTTTATCCCCGGAAGCAAAGTGGAAACGGCGGGGTAGCCCCCATTGGTGAAGTGGGAGGCCTCCCAAGAGGTGGGGTGGGACTTAGCGAACACCTCAGGGTTGCCATAGTATTTGTTGGTGGCGTGGTCATGTCTGGGGAAGTCGGGATGTAGGCCGGGCATGGGGGCAGAGGGCTTTCTGGGAGGGGGGGACGGGGCTGGTGCCTGATTGGCTGGGAGGGGTGCAGGCCTGTGCGGTGCGGGGGCTGCGCTGACCCTATGTGACAGGTCATGAACCGAAGAGGTGATAGGGGCCAGGGAGGTGGTTAGCTCGTCTCTGTTAGGAACCGAGTATGCCGCCTGGCTAATGGTGTCATGGGTGTGTGTGATGCCGTCGTTGCGGGTGTCAACCCTCTCAAGCAGCAAGGCCAGTGCATTGATCGTGGAGCAGAGACGGGGGAGGATAATAGATTCACCCGTAGAGAGGTCTCTACCGAGCTCAGAGCTTGTGGGGAGGGGGACCACATCGTTGAAGCCTAGCTTGTTGAGCGTTTCCCCAAGGAAGTTCCTCACGTATATAATCTGTTCAGAAGGGGGGGAAGTACAGCTGGGCCTGGTAGAGGGCACCGAGGAAGGAGGGAGGAGGAAGCCCTGGGGGGCCCCATGAATGGACATTTTTGCAGCTCACAAAGAGCGCTAGGCGCTGTGCAGCTCACTGAGAGTGCAAGAGGAGGCAGCTCACTAAGAGTGGAGAGTATCGTGAGATTTTGTACAAGAAGGAATGTGGTGTTTTTTAAATGTAAGGGTAGGGAGATAGCGGAGGTGAAGCTTGAAGAACCTGTCTACAATTTCTCTTTTTGTTATAGTCATGTATTCGTTTGTTTTTAAGGTACAAAGAACTCGCATGCAGCCGTAAGCTATGGCGTTAACAAAACCTCAAAGCCAAATAACCTACGAAGGAAAATCCTAACCACCCAATTCTCCAAAGCATAACTAAACCATGACGCAAAAACCAACGAAGTGAAAATATCATAAACTAGTGAAGAAAAGTCCAAAATCACCAGACCACGAGGTCCCCATCAAGAACACTAAGAAAAGAAATACACCAACCACATTTAATCATCCTCCACAGAGGCAAACCTGAAGCGTGGCGAGGGGGAGAAGGGAGTGGAGGGAGGAGGGCTGTGGGCAATGGTGGAACCAGGGCTTGGGGGGAACATGTCGGGTGGAAAACCAGTGGCCGTGAGAGAAATGAACCTGGAGAGAGTGGCGATGCTGTGATCTGAGGACCATAAGGGCGAGGTGGCGTCAAGCGAGGTGAGAGTCGGGAGGAAACTCTCTCTCAAGCGGCAGCGGGCTTCCCAGTGGAGGACAGCGTGGTCAAAGGTCTCAGCTGCAGCGCGGCACCTAGGGCAGGTGGAGGGAGTGTCCCAGTTGTACCAGGAAGGATGGGCTGCGAGGTAGCTCTTGCCCGACCTCATCTGATGGGAGCGGCCGGCAAGGAATTTGGCAAGACCCATATAGGGGTGGGGCGCAAGCGAGGGGAGATATGTATAGTCTGGAGGCGTGTGGGCAAGAGAGGTCCAATGCAGGAGGAGGATTGCCCTAGATTCTTTCTTCAGGGTGAAATATGAGTCCGAGGGGGGGTCCGCCTGGAGGACGGACAAGGTAGGGACCAGCTGGGGGTTATGGAGCGGAAAGAAAGGCCTCTCCTTTAGCAGGGGGAGGGTTCTGTGAGCGATTTCGTCAATAGGGAGGTGTTTGCAAATTGTCGCGCGAGAAGTTCTCCACCTAAGGGGGCGGAGGGCGGGGTTTAACTTGACCAGAAGGGAAAGGTGGCAGAGCGGGGAGCGATAGGAGGAGCGGTTAGGGACCGACTTGTGAAGCCTGTCCGACGCCGGATTGATCTCGGGAGGGGAGCAGACCACCCTCAAGGCCGCCATGCGTTGAAGATGTTCTATTAGAAGGATCAGGGGTGGGAGGTAGGCCTCAATGGCTAAGATGGGGATAGGGGTAGAGGAGAGGCAATTAGTCACCCACCTTTGGACGCGGTGCCAAAAGAAGTCTAACTTGTCCTGCATCCTCATAAAGGGTGTATACAGGTGGGCACCATATAAAAGGATAGGGGCGAGAAGGGAGGAGGCCAGCCTGTGGTAGAGGAATGGAGGAAGGCCTTTCCCCGGGGGAGAGAGCCTGTTAATTGTGTCCAGGGCACCCTGGGCGAGGGACAGCCTTGTGCTGAAGTGAGCGTTCGGGGAGAGGGAGGGCGTGAACCAATATCCTAGCCATCTTACCTCGTCCTTAGGGGAGAAGTATAGGTCGTCCAACCGGACGCCTGCCTTTGAGGGGGCCGAGCCTTCCTGAGGGGTATGCTAGTGGATGAGTTCTGTCTTGGGAATAGAAAAGGTGAGACCCCTAGGTGCCGCGATGAGGCACTAGGAGCGGAGGTGGCCTTGAAGGAGCTGAACATTGCGTCTGTGGGATGAGGAGGAAACTGTGACCACGAAATCTTCCACATAGGAGATTACTATACCCTTGGTGAACACTGGGTGTAGTGGGGAAACGTAGATGACGAAGAAGAGGGGAGAGATGGGGAGCCCTAGGGGGTGCCAACCGCAACCGGCGAGAATATCCTTGGGGACCCTTGGAAGAATAGCTTACACATGTGCTTAGTCAGGAAACTGCCAACCCATGCAGTGAGGTACTTGTGGGCCACTTTAGCCCGCAGCGCTAATGGAGTTGGTCGGGATCGACATTGTCGAAACCGCCCTTGATGTCTAGGAACATAGACAAGACCTTAGATCCCAGTCTCTGGAGGAGGCGCACCTCATGTGAGAGGGTGGACGTGGTGTCAAAGGTGGAAAGACCCGGGAGGGACCCTGTTTGGTAAGGGTGCAATAGACCTACATGTCTGGCCAGGAGGGAGAGACGGGAAGCGGTGACCCGTTCCAGTATCTTAGAGAGGGTCTCAAGCAAGACGATGACCCTGAAAGAGGCCGGGGTATAATAGGAGGCCTTGCCAGGCTTGTCCAGAACAATACCGTTCGCCTTCTTCAAGGAGGAGGGGTGGTGACCATACTGCAGCATGGGAGAGAGGAGGGAGCTGAGGAGGGCGGGGCATGACTGGTGGACTCTCTGCCATACATCATAGGAGCTCGTGTCTGGTCCAGGGGCGGAAGCATTAGCAGATTTTGAGAGGGCGAGAGTGACTTTCCTTTGACTGAGAGGGAAGTAGTTAGAGTAGGGAGCAAGAATAAGGGGAACGTTGCTCGGAGGAGGCGCAGAGGGGAGGAAATGTGTCAGTAGGGCCGTGTTGATACCCTCGGGAGTGTCTTGGTCGGAAAAGGAAGGTGACCTGGTGCTCTGTCGTCCAAGGGCGAGCTGTTACCCATACTCCGCTTATATATCCTGCAAACGACATTCAGTAGGACGTAGGGCGATGACTTATACGGTGTTACGGCAGCTGCTCCAATGACCTCTTTTCCTAGCAAACAAGCAACAATGCAGCCGTCTGCCTATGACACGCCTTCCCAATGCTGGGGCCAGCGGGGGGTGTTAGCAAAACCTGCCCAAGTTCAATAGCATGTTCGGGCATCTTTTACTCAGGTGTAGGGCCTCCCCGCGCAGGTACGTCTGTGCCCCAGAACATCTAACAGCCCATAGAATGTGTGGCAATCGACCTCTAACTTCTAGGATGACTTTGCCGGTGAAGGTATGGTAACTTGGACACCTCAGTAGGGTAACTGGGGTTCATGGGCAAAATGACCAAATTCCGAAGGTAGGGTAACTTTGCCCCCTTATGCCATTAACTGCTTCGGAAGTCCTCCTTTCGACAACAAAAGTCATCTCGGAGGTCCGTGTAACATTCCCATAATTCTCTTGACCTTATGTGAATGTTCTCCTGAAAGGTGACCCTGCCTAATAGAGTACCCAAGGCTACTCAACAATTTCCTAGACTTTGCCCTAGGTTAACCAGCTATTTGTATACGAGACCATACCACCTCTGGTTATGACTCGGTATACCATTTGGGCCAAGGTGGTAGTTATTGTTGCTACCTATTGTAGGGTTGTTACGAACAGTTACGCCAGCTGTGCTAATGACCTCCTTTACTAGCAAACGAGCAACTATTCCGCCGTCTGCCTTTGATGTGCCGTCCCAACGCTGTGGCCACAGGTTTGTTAGCTCAATCCTCCAAAGTTCAATACCACATTCGGGTCACTACTGCTCAGGCTGTTGGCCTTTCTATGCACTTGTGCGTGCACTCATCAACATCTAAGAGCCAGTAGAATTTCAGGCAAATGACCTCTCTAAGTTCCAGAATTACTTTGCCAGTGAAGCTAGGGTAACTTGGGTACCTCAGTAGGGTAACTCGGTCCTATGGGCATAATGGCCAAATTCTGAAGGTATGGTAACTTTGTCATCTTATGCCTGTTACCGCTCCGGAAGTCATCTAGTCGACCACACAAGTCTACTCGAAGATCTGTTTAACCTTCCTATAATTCTTCTGACATTATGCGAATGTTCTCCCAAAAGGTTAACCTGCCTCATTGACTACCTAAGGCTACTCTATTGTTTCCTGGGCCTTGCCCTTGGCGAACCCACATTCCTTATACCAAGTATACTAAACCATACCACCTTTGCTTACCACTTTGTATACCATTTGGGCAAATGTAGTAGTTATTATAGCTACCTATCGTAGGGTCCTTAAAACATGATAGACTCATGTGCTCACCAAGAGGATATGAGGTGCGTTTCAGCTGATTCATGAGGCGACCCCTCCTGTCGCAACTAATCTGACTCAACTCAACGCTGAAATCACAAATGGATTCCTGACGCCCCAGATTTCCCAGGCCATCTGGGGAAAGTACTTCGGTGGAATAATTAAAAATGCCTGGGATTCTCAATCAGGTATGTCTTGAGCGCATCAACCACAGTATGATTTGTTTAATATCTGCTATAATCTGCTATACACTACGAGCATGGCAGACTGGAGTATAAAGGAACCAGTTGACTTCAAACCTGAAGCGGTTGGAGGTGAGTGAGAATCCTATCCAATCTCCTGCCCAAGAATGCTAACCTAACTGCAACCATTGAAGATCTTTCTGTTCGCCAGAAGCAAGTGTGGGCTTCTTGCCCAGACATTGTTCAAACCATGATACTTGACAAAATTCGATCGACCATCAGAGCAAATATGGAGAAAGAGCACGGCGTCCGCCAAAATCATCGTAAAGGTTTCAGGGATCACTGGGCTGCTGTAGCTGCCGAATCAGAGAGTCAGAGTTCAACCAACATTCTGCGATAGACAGCACCATGAGAGTCCAACTCCAATAAACCTACCTCATTAGGGCTCTGGTCAACAAACAAAACAATTTACAGAGAACTTATATGTCGTTTGATTTAGGCGCCGCATCAGCCCTGGGGCTTATCAGATACCTTGATTTGGATTCTCTTAGTCCTGACAATGCACCGGAGGGGACAGTCAGACCAACTTCGGACAGAGGGGTAAGCCCAACCCCATTGCGTTAGCTATATCTGTGCCCAGAGATCTTGGAACCAGTACTCCAGAAGATGGTTTTTAGTGACTTGGGAGCGGAGGAGGAGGGCAGTGGGGCAGGAGTATGAGAAGGCATATAAGGAAAGATGAGGTTGTAGAGTATGATATAGTAATAATAGTAATAATTCATTCGTATTCCTATAAAAACATAGAATCAAATGATGAAATAGTAAAACTCATCGCTACAGCATGGCGAAATGAAGAAAATACAAGCAATGAAACATTGGGACAGTGTCAGCAGTTGTTTATCTGGCGTCAAAACAGATCCAACAGAATCTGGATATCGCAGCGCAGCGTCGGAACATCACATGTTAACATCTTGAGAAGCTTAGAAGAAATAATCACTAATCTGAAGTTAACGGATCTGGATTGTGAGATCATAGTGGAGGACTAAAGACCAGAGATTGCCCAGGTACAACGTGGCAAGATGAAAGAAGCCCGGACTACTAGGGAGAGGGATCCAGGGTCAGGACGGAGGAGGCAAGAATGGGAAGATGAAAGAATTACATAGAGGTGATTAGCATCGGTCAGGACGAAACAATGAAGCACTTAAGAAGATCAGAACGAAGACGGAAAGTACCAGAGACTGACAGGTCGCAGGAGCAGGGAACCAGACAGAGTCACAAGGCAACGGAATTCGGGGTCTATATCGTAGCAATCTGCTGACCCAGGGCACTAAAAAGCAAACAATCTGGATGCACCGTCAATCCGACGTGGTGTTCTGATTCGGGATTGACATTTTGTGCTTCAGGTGCATCAGACGCATTCGACGCTCAGGACGCAAGATAGCATCTTCGCTGATGAAGAGAACTATCAGAGCGTTACACGGACAGCCCAGACAAAATTAGCGGTTGACAGGAGGACTTCCTCAGTGGTTAAAGGATAAGAGGGCAAAGTTACCCTACCTTAGGAATTTGAACATTGTGCTCATAGAGCCCAGTTACCCTACTGCGGTATCCAAGTTACCCTACCTTTACCGGCAAAGTTATTCTAAACTTAGAGGTCAGTGGCCTCACATTTCATGGGCTGTTGGATATTGAAGAGCACATACGCACCTGCACAGAAAGGTCAGATGCCACAGCAGGAGTGGCCCGAAGATGCTATTGAACATAGGTGGGTTCAGCTACCACCCCGCTGTGGCCCCAGCATAGTGTAAAGGGGGCACACTATAGAGAGGTTGTAACAGGTTTACTCCTGTCTAACAAAAAGGTACAATACAGGGCTAGCGGTTGACCGGCAAGTGCTTGGTCTAAGGGAGGCTTCAAGAGACCCGGAGATAGAGAGATAATAGTTAAAGGGCAAGTGGCACTCTGAGATTGCCGTTCAATCAAGTGTATTCATAAATCAAGAGTCTGCTGAAGTCTGCCGTTCTCCTGCTAGCCAGGAGATGGGATTAAATACAAGAGTTCTCCAGAGCGATAGTAATCAGATATCCTGCAACCACGATCATTACCGGGCAGTGCACCTTGCCCTGCATGTCCTGTGATCCCACATGAAACCTAAGAGTCATAACACTGCCTCAATGCTATCGTCAGCT
>Ga0307509_10005710_pt1 | contig 17155 bp, 14 predicted proteins | sample 10_EM_MG_FD_202245 | JGI IMG/M metagenome (GOLD analysis project Ga0307509, IMG submission 202245) | Populus trichocarpa ectomycorrhiza microbial communities from riparian zone in the Pacific Northwest, United States - 10_EM | ecosystem: Host-associated > Plants > Roots > Unclassified | place... | reverse complement strand
GATAAGACTCATACCTCTAGAGTCCAATAACAACCCATAGTAATGCTACAAATCAAGGGGAGAAGGTCTGGGCTGGTTACTGAGGTATTTGTCTCGAAAGCACCCTGGCCTTCTGAGACTACCTGAGTACCACTAGGAAGACTACCCTACAACCCGTAGGCTATAATAGACTCCTAGATGCCCGAGAGACCATATATGGATCACCCCCATTTTGGCGGTTACACATACTCCTCTTATATATCCTGCGAAGGACATTCAGTCGGACGGATGGCGACGACTTATACAGTCTTACGGCAGCTGCTTCAATGACCTCTTTTAAATAGCAAACGAGCAACTACACAGCCGTCTGCCTATGACGCGCCGTCCGAACGCTGGGGCCAGAGGGGGGTGTTAGCAAAACCCTCCCAAGTTCAATAGTATGTTCGGGCCACTCTTGCACAGGCGTGGGGCCTCCCCGCGCAGATGCGTGTGCGCCCAACAACATCTAAGAGCCCATAGAATGTGAGGCAATCGACCTCTAAGTTCTAGGATGACTTAGCCGGTGAAGGTAGGGTAACTTGGGTTCCTCAGTAGGGTAACTGGGACCCATGGGCATAATGACCAAATTCCCAAGGTAGGGTAACTTTGCCCTCTTATGCCTTTAACGGCTCAGGAAGTCCTCCAGGCGACCACAGAAGTCGTCTCGGAGGTCCGTGTAACATTCCCATAATTATCTTGACCTTATGCGAATGTTCTCCCGAAAGGTTACCCTGCCTAGTAGAGTACCTCAAGGCTACTCAACTATTCCCTAGGCCTTATCCTAGGATTACCAGCCATGTGTATAATATATACGAGACCATACCACCTCTGGATACCACTTGGCATACCATTTGGGCTAAGGTGATAGTGATTGTAGCTACCTATCGTAGGGTCGTTACACCTATGATGAGGAAGAATATGATTCTAGCAGCTCTGAGCAGGACTACTTCCCCACCAGCGATGACGAGCTCCTTTGGCACAGAGATATGGACAAAATTGATTATGAGGACTAGGAAAGGTTATGATTTTTCAGATTGAGGGAATGTAACATGTATACATGTTCCGGTAACTGTATACAGGAGCGGAGTGCAGGATTTCCTATGTTTAGTTTGATTACTTTGCTTACTTTGATTTGTTTGATTGTTTTACAGCCCCTGAGCTATATTAAGGCCCGGTAGCTTGTGTTAAGTTTAGTTTTCCATGTTTGTTGTTTTGTTTAAGAAGACAAGTGAAGGAACGGTCATGTAAGCTGACGATAGCATTGAGGCAGTGTTATGACTCTTAGGTTTCATGTGGGATCACAGGACATGCAGGGCAAGGTGCACTGCCCGGTAATGATCGTGATTGCAGGATATCTGATTACTATCGCTCTGGGAGAACTCATGTGTTTAAACTCATCTCCTGGCTAGCAGGAGAAGGGCAGACTTCAGCAGACTCATGTTTTATGAATATACTTGGTTGAACGGCGATCTCAGAGTTCCACTTGCCCTTTACCTATTATCCCTCATTACCTTCGAGTTCTCTGAAGCCTCCCTTAGACCTAGCGCTTGCCGGTCAACTGCTAGCCCTCTATTATACCTTTTCGTTAGACAGGAGTAAACCTTTTACTGTCGGCTAACGAGAAAACAGGCCTGCTGGAACGTCAGATAGAGACGTGGAATGGTACAGAAAAGGTCTGGCAGGATCATATGATCCATCGGATCAGTGGCACATTGGAGGCTAGAATCGCGAGGGAGCGGGGAAAGCAGGTCGAGAGGACTGCCGGATATTCAAATGATGAGGAGGCATTGAGGCGGGAGTTTGGGATGGGACCAGGGCCCGGTGGTTTGGAATAGGCTGGCGGTGTCACAGACCAGAGGAGGGGAATAGTTGATACAAGTATGGCGCTGTCGTGAGAACCTGTGGACGCGCCACACCACACCGCAGAACACGCCAGACCTAGAGGATAGAGGGAACCGTTTTATCAATAGTCTGTAATCCTGTATGCATATGAAAGCGAAATAAATGATAGATATCAAGAGTTCAGAAGAGACTAAATTGTGATACCAGTAGTGTACAGGCCGCGTGTCGGGCGGGCAGTTATAGGCAAGAAAGTCATAGTAATGAGTCGGGTGGATGAATACTAAGACGTCTGGCAGGCAATGGCTCAAAGGGTAGGGAAAGATGTCAGGCGCTCGGTATAACATCCGGTGGACGGTACAACGTTCGGCGGACGAGAAGAGGGTGGAGGGTAGAGGGCGAAAAAAGGAGGAGTAGGAGAACGTCCGGCGGATGGGAAGGATGGGGAGGGTGGTAGGAAAACGTCCGCTAGATAAGGGAGGAAAAGGGGGGGGTACGGGAGCGTTTGGGAGAGGTTCAGAGGGAGGGGAGTCTCATGGGAAGGAACTGCGCGCATCTGGGAGGAGAGAATTCGCGGTCGAAAGGCTTCTGGAGGAGCTGGCAGGCGAACGGGTGCTTCCAGCCCTGCAGGGGGGAGGGGTTTTCCACAGGGGGTATGGTTGCTAGGCAAACCGTGCCAGTGTGCACCCGGTGCGTCCGGATGGAAAAAGGTAGCGTCCGGATAAAACGAGCCCGGGCGGAAGCACCCAGAACTGGAGTTTACGTTATAAGCGCCTGGAACGTCCGGGGGACAGGGCGAACAGGATGCAACAGGGCGAAAGGCAGTTTTTTTGCTGATGTAAATACCCATTTGCACTTGACAACAGTTCTGCCCTCAGGCAGATAACTAATAACCCAGGTGTTATTATCGTGAAGGGAAGTTAACTCTTCCTGAATGGCAGCTACCCACATTTCCTTATTGGCTCCAGTGGTAGCTTCGGTGTAGGTGGTTGGTTCTGTCGTACTTGTAGTATAGTAGGCATAGTATTCAGGAGAATGGTGATGAGTATTATGGATTGTGATGACTGAAAACTGCTCATCATGGAAGCGAGTGGAGGTGCGTTTGCCTGCAGTGGTTCGATGAGGTCTTTGAGAGTAAACTTCTTCTTGGACGGGAGGATCTGGTGGGCGAACATGGATTACCTCCTCGATAGTGTCTTGTGGAAACTCGCCAGGGGTATGGATACGCTGTGGTGTTTGAGGAATAGTGCAGTGTTTGGCTGGTTGTTCTGGTTCTGGTGGTTCTGGTATTGGTGGTTTAGGTTCTTGTCTCTCAGCCGCTGACGTAGGAGTGTCATCAATCGGATCATCATTGAAAGATACGGACAGTAGTCGCTCTGGTCTGCCAATCGCTGTTTTCTCGCTGCCTGCTTTTGCTAGGTCAAAGTCTCTTGTGATATGAATCTTGCAGTTAATCAATACTCGGAAGAGATTCGTTCCAGCATAACCAGTAAAGATTCCAGGTATGCTGTTTGGCTCCCACTTACTCCTAAGTTCCTTGGGGACATGCTTAAATCCTTTTGCTCCGAACTGAATTAAAGCTGTCAGTTTTGGTATTTCACCAGTAAATACCTGTAGTGGGGTCATTCCCTGCACAAGAGCACTCGTCGGACTTCGATTCTTCAAGTATACTGTAGTGTGTACTGCCTCCCACCACAATTCGTCACCAAGTCCCGCAGCAAAGAGCATTGCTTTCGCTCTTCCTATAATTGTTCGGTTCGCTCGCTCAGAAACTCTATTTTGTTCTGGGCTATATGGTGCAGTTTATTCCCGGACGATTCCTGATTCAGCCAACAGTTTGCTGAATTCCTTGCTGGTATACTCCCCGCCCCAATCACTGCGAAATCTCTTTATCTTGGAGTTGTGCTGATTTTCGACTTGGGACTTGTAGTTCCTAAAGTGTGCAATCACTTCTGACTTATGCTTAACCGTATAGATAGTAGTGTACCGCGAGAAATCATCGATAATGAGGAGAAAATATTTCGCTCTACCCAGTGATTGATTTGCCATATGCCCTGCCAAATCACTGTGGATAAGCTCGAGTGGTTGCGTCGTTCGGTGAGTCGCTGGAGATTTGTTAGGCTTTTGGGTTAGTTTGCCTACTTGGCAATACTCGCAGGTTGGGTTACTCAAGCATCCGGTAATCTGCATCTTGTTTTGGGTTTTGGCTAACTCCTTAATGTGATCGAAACCTAGGTGCCCGAGCCGATCATGCCATTCCAGCAAGGTTCCTGTTCCTGCTGAATTTCGCGCCTCATTTGCTGTTACCACTTCCAACTGGGGACCACCTTTCTTACTTGCTTTCGCTGGTAGGAGGTAGGAGTTTCGATATATTGGTGTGATCGCGATCTCTTCCCCATCCTTGGAGATACTAACTTCCTCCTGCTTAGACCCACTGAATATGACCATTGCTCCAGCCTTCTGTATGCACCTGACGGAAACTAAGTTGTTTGGACCAAGTCCAGGAACATATAAAACCTCTTGCAGCCAAATGGGGGCCCTATCTCCTCTACCATTCCAAACGGTAAACAACATTTCCCCAATACCTGTTGCGTTTATTGTTTCTCCGTTTGCGATGCTAATAGTGGCAGTATAGTCTCTGAAGTTACCGAAGAGGTCTCGCTGAGAGCTCATGTGGTGAGTTGCCCCGGAGTCCAGTATCCAATCACCTGTTCTTATACTCCCTGTCGCATCAGCTGTCCAGGCTCCGATTACTTTACCTCTAGCCTGGTTTGCGGTTTTAGCTCCACTTTGTGCCTTCTTTGGACACTCCTTTGCCCAATGGCCTCTCTCATGACAGTAGAGACAGCTGTCCTTGTCGATTCTTGGTGTTCAACTTCGATCCTGAGTGCCCTCGAATCGGCTCCCTATAGGATTGGTGTTGCCCATTGCGCTCGGTTGGCGAAAAGTGCTGAATCGTCTACCACGTCCACGTCCTCTTCCGGTACCATTTCTGGAAGAAACGAATGCCCCACGCGTACTCCCAGTGCCACCTTGTGGCTTACCACTATCTCCTATGAGCTGTTGAGGCTTCAAAATTAAGTGGTCACAGGCTTCATCGTATTTGAGGTCTTCGAAGTTGGGACTATTTGAGATTGCTGTCCGGAAGGGATGATATTGGTTGGGAAGGTTTGCTAGTATGACGCATAGCTTATCCTTCTCACTCTGTGGTTCTCCTGCCCCAGCTAGTTGATTAAAAAGCTTTTCTAACTTTGCAATATAGTCAACCATAGGCTCATCGTTGTAGCGCACTTGGGAGAGTTCGCCCCACAGGTACCATATCCGAGCTTGGTCCTTGCCCGAATATCGGCTCTCGAGTTTTGTCCAGACTTTGTGTGGATCGCGTTCGGTGGCATAAAGTTCTCGATGGTTGCTGTCCATGAGCCGTCCTAGTAGTCCGCGTGCCTTCCCTGCTTTTTCCCTTGTGGCGGTATCACTGCTGGCCAGAGAGCCAGATTTGGATACCATTTCGCAGTATCCTTTTTCGGCAAGAATGTCGATTACGGCCAGTCTCCATTCTCGATATTCGGTGCCACGGGAAAGGGCTTTTATACCGGTACCAACAAGGAGTTTGTATTCGGAGGATGAGGTTCTCATTTCGGCGGCAGGGTATTCAGAAGGTAGTTCTTATTCGGTGTCAGAATCCAAGAGCTCCGGGCTCATAACCTATTCAACAACAGGCTGGAAGCTCACAGTGGATTGCACTTCTGGTTTGCCGGACGACAAAGAACTTTTATTGTACGAACAAGAATATAGAAAGAAGGTGTAACTAAACAAAAAGATGACGATGAAAAGATGTGACAACAATTTTGGCAGCTGAGTAGGGAGATGGAACGAATGTGTGTTAATGAATGAGATAGATAACAAAATGAACAAGCGGAAGAACCAATGACCTTATATCCTCCTCAAGAGAAAAGCCCACTTCGGCAGCATCCTTCCTGCGCATGCTAAATCTCACATGAGATTCGTCCACCCAAGTACCGTATCTCCGGTTATTCTGCATAAGTTCCAAGGTGAGAACCGAATACCCGAGGTCGTTCTTCTGCAGTTGACCAAGGGTATGGTGGTTATTCGGCATCTGAGATATTTGTGTTCTGTTGTAGATGAACCAGTGTTTCATGTTGTCGCATTAGATATGCAGGGTTGGTGTTTGAACAAGTATGAACCTAATGGTAGTGAAACGGTTCGTAAGGAATAGTGTCGCGGGTGGAGGTGGTGGTGTTCCATGTTCATGGTGTTCCGTGTTCATGGTAGATGGGAAAATATGTATGTCGTGAGCAGCCCAAAATATTCCAACACAATCTGGAAATTAGATCCCAATAGCAACTCCTCAAACCTTAACGCCCAAACCTCCACCCCCACCCTCTCACCCCGATGACTGGGAAATGGTATTGAGCCTCAAGGACCCTTTTCTGAGCCCTCAGACATGACCTTTCCTCAACAACACCCTCCCTACTACCTCTACCCTCACCCATGCCCCCTCCTACAGATCTTAGCCTCTGCGAGTGAAAATGACACCCATCCAAACACAACCCCCTCAGCTCTCCCTCTCGCACCCAACCGGTAAATATTTCCTCACCACCTCCTGCCTAGATTTGCTTCTCAGATTTTCTCGTTTATAATGTCGGGTTGGTACAACCCATTGCCAATTGGGCATAGCGCGACGTGCTCAACTGGGGGGGTGGGCGTGCATGCCCTGGAGGTTGGTGGATCATGGTTTTTCCGGTTGCCGGGGCAGTGCGGGGTCATAGCTCTCCCACGCACGGCCCATCGAACCTTACTACACGAGTCCCCCTTTCTGCTCCTCCATACCACATCATCACCACTCTTCTCACAGCTCGCGGTCGTTATCTCTCGCCTTCTTTATTGCCTCAAACCACTATCTCTACTCATCCAAAGCCACTGCCTATCCGGTCTTAGCCATTAGCCACCACCACAAATACACTATGGCCCCCAGAAGAGCTACAGCACGTGGAGGCAACTCCACACCAGCTACCAGGCAAAGGGTACCAGCAGGAGTAAGGAAGAACACGCATACCCGACAAGCCCCAAGTCGTTATGGCCAACAACGAGACCCGGATCACAGTACCCCCAGGACCGAACATACTAATTCCCCATCTAGCAATAGTGAGGAACTCGAGCCGAGCACCCCCCAGTACAGCCACGCTTCCCCCAACAATGAACGGATAAATATCTCGCATTCCCAGCCCTCAAACACGATCTCACCACAGCCAGCCACTCTGATATCATCCAGAGATGTAGATTGCCACACCTTATTGCGCTCCCCATCAGACATACCAATCAATCTCAGTACAATGCGTGAACTCCTCCGCTCGCACGAACAGGATATTGTGGACCAAGTGGTTCTCCAACTCACCTCCAATAACCAGAACCCCTTGAGTCCCACTCCCCAGCAGACCTAGCAACCCCCCTTCCCAACCCGAGGCACCCAGCCCCACCCACACAACCCTACACACAGTAGGATAGCTATACTAGAAAGCCAATTGGCCGAACTGAGGAAACAAAGCGAGCAGGACCTTGCCGATATGAGGGAACCGAGGGCTCGCGGTACGTACGACCCATCCCAACCCCTATTCCTACACGAGAGTGAGAGCGCATCAACTATCACAGTGTTTGTGGAAGTACTATTCCCCGGAGTCGAACGCAGTACTCTCGTACAGATTATCGAAAATAGGTTCTAGCCTACAAACATCTACCGGCTCCTAGCGAGTGAAAATGAGCGGGCTGAAACGCGAAGAATGATTATCATTGGAGGGATTGAGTTCGAGCAAGCCGAAAGGGATGGCAGAGAGAGCGAGTATCGAATCAGCAGCTTCTTTAAAGCCTGGGCGGCCTACTCCGGAATCCAAGTTAAGCTAGCACCATCTCATCTCCAAGGGGACCTCGCCACAGCACTCTCTATATACACCATGAACTTGTACGACTTACTGGACACGAACCATCTCTCCTACACCTCCGGTGATTGAAATCTCAACACCAGGGAAATCATCGTGGGATCCACCACCACCCCCTCTCCTCCCCCTTGATGGCTTTTGCCTAGGGGAGCGATGCAACAACCCCTCCTCTCCCTCTGGGGTCTACCCCCTCCTCCACAGGGTTCTTGTTCCTGTTCATTGTTGGCTCCCGCTCATGAAGTTCAGTTCACCCCCTTACCCAGCACTTCCTTTGCACCTCGCTTAGGTTTTGCACAGTCGGCACTCTGTCCTCTTCACTCACGGTCGGCGCTCAGCTTTCCAAGCCCTTTGCGAAGTACCTTTCCGTCTTGGTTATGTGGTCCTGTCGGGGAACACTTTGGTTAGTAACTTCAGCATCTCGTCTTCGTTTCGCATTCGGAAAAGCATCGGCCGCGGTTACTCTAGTCGGTCGTCTCAAGTATTCGGAAGTCCTTCTTCCTCCCATCCCCCTTCCTCTACCTTCTTGGTTTTCGTCCCGTTGCTCGATTACAGCTACTCTCATCCCCTGTCTGCCCACCCCCTCAGCTGGCACCTTACTGCTTGCCCCCCCCGCGGTCGATCTTCGGTCGCTATATAAAAACCCGCCTCGGTTACGCCCGTCCTCCTTGCTGTCCCTAATGCCGCTTTGGCACTCCCTCCGGCGACCTCTCACCGGAGTCGCCTCTATACACCGTTCTATCCAGCCATCGGGCACCGCTTCGTACCCCGGCACCGCTCCGGTGTGCAGATCCATACTCTCACTTCCTAGCTCAGGCTGATACACGTCCCTTATCAGACGTAAATTTCCTTTGTCAGGGGTTCATTCATCTCCTGTGTTTTTATACTTTCTGTAGTAGATGTCGCTAAGGGTTCTCCTCTCCTTCCTGCTTGCTTCTTTCCTTTCTACTTCCTTCGGGTGTACGAGTATGTTCACAGGATTTGGTTGGGCGATAGGCAAGATGTGCGGTTGGTCTCATACGAGAGGGACTTGGGGGTTTGGATGTTTCCTGGGGTGAGGAGGGTACGGTCTTTATTGGCCATAGCGTTAAAGCTGAATGCTGTCTTTGTACCTTAAACAAATGCATATGATTTCAAAAAAAAAGAAAGAAAAAGAAAAATGTACGACTTACTGGAAAAGTACGCATGGGAGGGAGTGAAGGCTTACCACGTCCACTTCCACCAGAAGAGGGTTGCGAGTGGGAAAAGCATTTATCATGCTAGCGAATGGCGACTATGTGACAGCAAGCTTGTAGCCTCAAAATGCTTCGCGCACACAGCGCCACGAGGCCCCTGGCCACAAAGCACAAAGCCAGCTGCCGGATCTCTCCGCCGGATTCACGAGCTGCCTATACGCGAGAATCTCCTGGGGCAAGCACACCAGCCCGTCGGCAGCAGCCTTGCATCAGCCTTTAGCCAATCCCAGCATGCAAGAGGAAGCACAGGGTCCGTACCCGCTATAGCACCACCATGCAGAAATTGGAACTATGGGGAGCGCCGAATCACTCCCTGCCGCTATCAGCATGCGTGCATTTCCTGTGGTAGCAACCACTACCCAGCGCAATGCCCCACAGGGACCGGATACCAAGGGCCCAATAGACGTTAGCTGTCCCAGCTACCCCCACCTTTCTCATGCCACTTCCTTAGCCTTTTCCTATACTCTTAGACCTTGTATTTCTCCTTGGAAAATACTTAGCTCACTGCTACTCAAGCAGCTCATATCCCAATCACCCTTTCACAGGAGACACCGCCCAGCCCAAGCAATGATTGCCTGTCTCCCAAACCTAGCATAGCACCTGCACGCCCTAATACATCACTGCATTACCCACTATTTACCACCCACAGTATGCCAATGCCTACTGGGCAACTAAGAAGAGAAGGATGGAGCAAGCTTACACAAGATTAGGCAGACCCCGACGTGGTCACAGCCGTCTTAGGAATATGCACCTTTGGCGCAAGGATAGGTTATGAAGGTTCCCGCAATACTGCCACAATTCACCCCAACCTAAAGACCGCCATAGCCGAGGCCGAAACCGTATCAGCCGATATACTATCAGAACTTAACCAATCCCGCCTCGAAGTCTTCCCTGACCTTAATAGCCTACCAAGCCACTTCACAGCATCTCCGCTAGGCCTAACAGATAAAGTGGACGGAAGCAAGAGGAGAATCCATCACCTATCTTACCCGCCAGGAGATATGAGCGGGATTAATGCAGGAATCCCCGAGCATTATGGCGCTATCCAATATTGCGGGATTGAACATGCAATTCTGGCGGTCCAATGATTTGGGAGAAACAGCATTCTAATTAAGCGCGACTTCGAGTCCGCTTTTCGCCACATACCCGTATCACCAATAGACACTCCACTCCTCGGATTCCAATGGGAGGACATATTTTACGCCGAACGGTTCCTGCCTTTCGGACTGCATACTGCCTCATATGTGTTCAACTTCTTTGCAGAGGCTTTCCACTGGATTCTCGAACAGCAACTCACAAAAGCGAATATTAGTGCTACGATAATTCACTACCTTGACGATTTCTTGTTAGTCTTAGACCCAGGAGCAACAGACAACCTCAAGCAATCCAGCAAAATCTTTGCCACACTCTGTGGGCAAGTGGGGTTAAGTATAATAACATCAAAGAACGAAGAGGGGACCGCTGTGGGCTTCGCTGGGTTGGTACTCGATACTGGTAACATGGTAATTTGACTCCCCGATCAGAAGCTACACAAAGTACGCAAAATCATCAGCGAGGTATGCAATAGGCGATCCCTCTCGCAGCTTGACATCCAGAAGCTTACCGGATATCTAAACTTCGTCTCCGCTGTCGTCCCGCTAGGAAGGACATTTCTTCGCCGCCTCTACAACATGGAGCTGTATTTCCCCCCACAAGCAGCCAAGTACCATAAACAGCGGATATCTAGCGAGGCACACAAAGATCTTGCCTGGTGGTCGGAGGTAGTACAGTACCCACCGGAAATATCAATCGCAACAAGAAGGCGGGAAGTAATTAGAGCCTGGTCCGATGCTGCTAGTACCCAAGGACTAGGAGGATACTACCTCAGCCAAAGCCAGAAATACCCCGAACCCCACTCCGCATTCTCAATACCTATAACCCTCTCCATAGCTAAAGGAAGAGAGCATATCAATACGCAAGAAATGGGCGCCTTTGAACAAGTCCTACTGCATTGGGCCTCCAAGTGGAAGGGGAAAACACTCGTAAGGCATGTTGATAACAGAGCAGTGTCCCATGGTATAGCCAACCAGACAATCCGAGGAGCGTCCATGCAAGTCTTGAGAAGATGCTTGTTGCTCGCTAGCGAATAGGACTTACAAGTAGAGGCGTTATGGATCCCTACGAAGGAGAACGCCCTAGCAGATGCGCTCTCATGATCAGAATATAACAGGATAGCTGACCTCACACCACAGTTACTACACCCAACATGCAGCCTCCCACAACGTGGATTTCTAACATACAGGAATCGGGACTCTCGCAGGTAGCTGCCTACTACCTGTGGCGCGGGCTCGCCCCCTCAATAAGACGGAACTACGACACTCCAAGGTCTCGATTTTCTTGCTTCTGCAGACTAGCTGGGTACCAATACCCAAACGGAGGTTGCTTTCCCGCAAAGGCAACATCGTTGATAGAGTGGTTATGCTTCCTGGCTGGAACAGTCAAAGTGAAAACAATGAAGCTCTACCTAGCAGGTATTAAGTCTTACCAACTTGACCTCGGAATTGAGTGCGCCGCATTTGCAGACCGCCGGTTAGAACGAACGATTCACGGGATCAAGCGCGATCACCAGGAACTAGAGCGCAGGATACGAACACCTTTGACCTGGCCCCACCTCATACTCATCCTCAGCCATCTCTCACGCTCTCACTACAATGATATAGCTACCCGAGCTGCCTTTACACTTGCCTTCGCCGCCTTCCTCCGAGTTGGGGAATTCACTTACAAATCAACAGACCTCACGCTTGGGGACGCATTCCCAAAGTGGTTTCTCACGAAGAGTAGTGTTAGAATAAGAGGAAGAGGAGCATATATGGAACTCACCCTCCCATCATCGAAAACAGACCCTTTTCGGAAGGGAATTAAGCTGACTATTGCTGCAAGCCTTGACAACGCCTGCCCCCTGCGTGCCATGGAAGAGTACCTCGCCCGCGATACCCACCGGCCCCATCAAGAACCCCTGTTCTGTATCGGTAGTCGTGAACAGGAAGCATTCTCTCGAGAATAGGTTGTTCACAAACTACAAGCACTCGCCTCCATAGCTGGACTGGGCCATAGTATGTGGAACGGCCATAGCTTCCGCAGGGGCGCCGCCACATGGGCTGCTCAGGTGGGGATGGCAGAAACGGAAATCCAAACACTTGGCCACTGGAAGTCTGATGCCTACAAGGCATACATCGAATACTCGGATTCAGAACGAATTTCACTCTCCAAGCGGTTCCAGACTAGCCAAGTTACAACCCTCTAACCTTCGAGTTCAGCCTGCCTGTACATTGCCCGGGGATGTTACCAACCGCACGGCAGGCCGCCTCAGGTCCCACTCACTTCGCCTGCCTACAGATGGGAACATCGGTGGTAACAATCTCCCGTGGCAAGGGCAGCGGCTTCCGATGCACCGCCTCCGACAGTTGAATCCTATATGCGTTTGGTACGGGACACATCTGTATTCTCTTTGGGCCTTATTCTTTCTTGGGTTTTTTCTTGGGTCTTCTTTCCGTTACTATTAGCTAAGTTCTCCTAATACATTTACCGGTCTTTGGAAAATTGGTCCCTCCTCCGTCGTTCCCGCACATATTTTCACCCCATAATTATAATTTTCGCATGTATGATAGGATTGGTCTTAGCAAGGCCTCTTTCGATTTAGATAGAAATAAAACTAGCATTTGTTAACCGGTGTTCTTTTCTGATTTTAAACCGGCTATATTTCTATTCAACCTCTTCCTTCCTCCCTTCCCCCCCCTTTCTTGGAGTTCTGGTTAACTTAGACCCTGTCTATGTAATAATATCTCTTGGCTTTTATCCCGTCTAATCCTAAAGGTTAATATCATGTTTGTTTTTACCTTTGTGAGCAATCATGTATATACAGATAGCCTATTACAGGTAAATAATATATTCAAGTTTTTGAGTTTTTTGTAACATCCCTGGGTTGGATTAGGAAAGCGCCTAATATCGTACTGGGCACATGCTCCCACCAAGGTTTGCAAACTCGTAGCCGTGCTCATTCACTAGGGATGTGATGAAGCCTAAAGGAAAGCGCGAAGAAAAGGAAAAACCGTGCAATCGCAAAAGACTAAGTGGAGCGGTGGATAATGGAGGAACGAGCGTCTTGATGGCTACTATCTCCCTAGCTAAGGAAAGGCTAGGAGATATATCTCTCCGGTGATCGCTCAGCAGCAGTGAGAGGGGTTACCGGGAGGAGATAAAGCGGCTGATTACGAATTTAGGACGGGCTTCATCGAGCTTGCTATATATTTCTCTCTAATTAAATATGACGAACCATATTATGCTACACGCAACCATCTGGGAAAGACAAAACAAAATTGATGGTAATCTAACGAATAACAGGAATGAAAATGAGAAACACGGCAATAGAAAGAATTAACAGAGGGAAAAGGCGGAGAATAAAGGAAGACAACTCAAAAGTGGGCGAATAGCAAATAACAAATAGCCAGCAGAACCTAGGAAAGGACCTGTATCAAGGTATATTTACACCCAAAGCGACAGAGGTCTTGACTACACCAACCCCTCCCGGGGAAATTACTTATGGAAGGAGAATATGTCTGAAAACGGAGGAGAAATGAAAACGAGGAAAGCTAAAAGACAAATAAAGAAAGCAATGACCCAGTATCGGTCGACCACAATTGGCAGGGTTGATCGCGTGTTGTCAGGACAGGTGTTAGTGTTCCTTGGAGGGTGCGGTGGCGTTATGGGGAAGATTGAAGGAGTTAGAGAGGGCGTGGGTGGTGCGATTGAGAAGTTACTATCCGTAGGCTCGGAGAGAGAATCCTGGAGGCCGACTACGGTCGACTCCACATCATGGTAGCCGGGTAGGAGTGTGGGATGGCCGGGGATGATAGTATCAGGATCATCGACTCTGAATCGCGTCTCTACTACACACTGGTCTCCATGGTGACCTGAGGACGGGGGGGACGCCGGGCAGTCGGAATTGATGTCCCCTTCCAGTATGATCTGCACAGCTCCATCGCGCCCTTTAGAGAGAGGTAGTGAGGATGGAGTTTTGTCCTTTATATCGGGTGCAGCTGTAAGGGCATCTTTCCGCTCCGAAAGAAGCTTCACTACGCATTCATACCCGCCCTCAGTCGCCCACAAGAGTGGCGTTCGACCATATTTGGTATCTGCAAAGCCCGGGTTGATATCCGCTCGTTCCAAAAGCATCCTTACTACCCCCTCATGCCCATTCCCAGCGGCCCACGAGAGTGGCGTCCGGCCATCTTGGGTATCTGCTAGGTCGGGGTTGACGTCCTTTCGTTCCAAAAGCATCCTTACTACACCCTCACGCCCATTCCCAGCGGCCCACGAGAGTGGCGTCCGGCCATCTTGGGTATCTGCTAGGTCGGGTTTGACGTCCTTTCGTTCCAAAAGCATCTTGACTATCCCCTCATGCCCCCGGGATGCCGCCCGCGAGAGCGGCGTTTGCCCATATTGATTATCTGCTCGGTCCGGATCGACGTCCTTTTGTTCCAAAAGCATCCTTACTACCCCCTCACGCCCATTCGCAGCGGCCCACGAGAGCGGTGTTCGGTCAAATTTGTCAGGTCGGTCGGGTTTGACGCCCTCTTGTTTTAAAAGCATCTTTACTATCCCGTCATGTCCCCAGGAAGCTGCTCTAGAGAGAGGCGTTTGGCCATATTGATTATCTGGATGGTCGGGATTGACGTCCTTGCGTTCCAAAAGCATCTTTACTATTGCTTCATCCCCATTCTTTGCTACCCACAAGAGTGGCGTCGTGCCATATTTAGTGTCTGCATGGTCGGGATTAACATCTTTTCGTTCTAAAAGTATCTTTACTACCCCCTCATGCCTACAGGCAACCGCCAGAAACAGTGGCGTTTGGCCATATTCAGTGTCCGCATGGTTGAGATCGATGTCGATTCGTTGTAGAAGAATCTTTACTACCTTGTGATGCCCCTTGTAAGCTGCCCATGAGAGCGGCGTCCGGCCACATTTTGTGTCTGTCTGGTTGGGTTTCACATCCCCTCTTTCCAAAAGCATCCTTACTACCCCCTCATGCCCATTCCCCGCGGCCCACGAGATTGGCGTCCGGCCATGTTTGATGTCTGGCCAGTCGGGATCGACGTCCTTTCGTTCTAAAAGGATTTTTACCGCCTTGTCATGCCCGTTGGCAGCAGCCATCGTGAGTGGAGTTGAGCCATACAGCCTGTCTGCGTGGTCAGGTTCGACGTCCGCTTGCCGCAAAAGAATTTTTATTACCCCGTCATGCCCGTTCTCAGCCGCCAACCAGAGTGGTATTCGACCATATTGGCGGTCTGGGTGGTTGGGATTGATGCCCCCTCGTTCCAAAAGCATCTTCACTATCTCCTCACACCCATTCCTCGCGGCCAACCAGAGCGGCGTCCGGCCATACATCCCGTCTGCCCTATCGGGATTAACATCCTCTCGTTTTAAAAGCATCTTTACTACCCCAATGTGCCCACACTCAGCCGCCCATAAGAGTGGCGTTTGGCCATATTCAGTGTCTGCCTGGTCGGGATTTACGTCCTTTTCTTTCAAAAGCATATCTACCATCTCTTCATCCCCCTTCTTTGCTGCTCGCAGGAGTCGCGTTGCCCCACTTATGTCGTCTACATGCCTATGATTGATGTCCGCTCGCTCCCAGAGCATCCTTGCTACTCCGTCGTACCCTCTCTCAGTGGCCCACGACAGCGGAGTTTTACCTTTGGCGTCTTTCTGGTCGAGTTTGACGTCCCCCCGCCCCATAAACATCTTGACGACTCCCCCATGCCCGTTCCCAGCGGCCCACGAGAGTGGCGTCCGGCCATCTTCGATGTCTGCCTGGTTGGGGTTGACGTCCTTTCGTTCCAAAAGCATCTTTACTATCCTCCCATGTCCCCAGCATGCCGCCCGCGAGAGCGGCGTTTGGCCATATTTATTATCTGGAAGGTCGGGCTTAACGTCGTTCCGTTCCAAAAGCATCTTTGCTACCCCGTCATACCCGTAAGCAGCCGCCCAGGTGAGTGGCGTTTGGCCAGATTCAGAATCTGCAAGGTTGGGATCCATATCTTTTCGTACCAAAAGGATTTCGACTATCTCTTCATGTCCCCCCTTTACTGCCCACAAAAGCAACGTTGCGCCAGATATGTTTGCCTGGTTGGGACTGATATCATGTCGCCCCAAAAGCAGCTTTATAACCCCGTCGTGCCCATTCTGAGCAGCCAGCGAGAGTGGCGTTTGGTGGTGTTGAGGGTCTTCACTGTTAGGATTGATGTCCCCTTCCCCTAACAGCATCTTCACTACCTCGTGATGCCCATTCCAAGCTGCCCATGAAAGTGGCGTGTGACCGTATTTGGTGTCGACCTGCTTTGGGTCGGCGTCCCACTGGTGAACAAGAATCTTTACTACCTCCTCCTTCCCTCTGAGAGCTGCCCACGTGAGAGCTGTACACCCCATGCAATCGACTGCATTAACGTCCCATTTCTTCTTGTTCTCCTCAGATGTAGCAGTAACCATCTCCACAATCCCGAGAAACGCTGCTCCGTGGAGCCCGGTGAATCCCACAGGTCCTCGTGCCTCCTCAAATGCTGGACCCGAGATGTTATATCGCTCATAGTGCAATAGTAGCAGTTGAGAAGATATATGCTCATCAAATCTATCGAGAAGTTTACATGCAAGGCTTTTGACATTTTCCGTCATCCCCCCATTTTCCGTCATCCCCCTTCTTGCGTGCTCCCCCCAGTACAAAGAAGCATATTCTAGAAATTCTCGAAGGGGCAGTGTTGGAGGGACAGTCTGGGTTGGTGAAAGTTTCTCGATAGATGCGGAATTGAGGTATACCAAGCAAACCTCGGCAATTGAGGAGTGGGGACGATGGAATAAGGTAGGATCATTTGAGAGATGTTGCTGTAGAGTGAAGTGCACTAGTCGCACTGTTTCGGAAGACGCCTCGACCGTGAGAAGGCCCAGGCAAGATTCCAGGAGTGTCTGTATCGCAGGAGCGTTTTCCGGATCCGGTTTCGTAGATCCTACCTCCACTCCCAGGGCGTGACGTAGTTCCTCCGCCCGTAAAGGCCTCTGTGAATGGGACACCCACATCAATGC
>Ga0307509_10005709_pt1 | contig 17161 bp, 17 predicted proteins | sample 10_EM_MG_FD_202245 | JGI IMG/M metagenome (GOLD analysis project Ga0307509, IMG submission 202245) | Populus trichocarpa ectomycorrhiza microbial communities from riparian zone in the Pacific Northwest, United States - 10_EM | ecosystem: Host-associated > Plants > Roots > Unclassified | place... | reverse complement strand
TTTTATCTGTCTAAAATATTATTTAACTTTCTCTCTCTAAAAAGATATTTACTTAAGCATTTAAGAGTTCTTAAATCTATCAAATAAGATTTTTTATAGGTACCAGCCACCAGCCACCTTGGCATACCAAACACCAAGCATTAAGCACTAACCATCTTGACTAAGGAGAATGCATCAGATTGCTAGAACTAAGAGATTAACTGATTATCTAACTCATAAGCCTTGCTCCTAAGCTACTTGGAGTTTTTTTGGACCTCATCATTAGCGTCATATATGGGAGCTTGAACAAAAACCAATTTATTCATATTTCTCAAAAGCTCTTTTCATAGCCGATAAAGCCCCAATACAGTCGTAACTATGCCAGTGACTATATCTATGACTACGCCAATGACGTGCTAGCGGTTAAGCCAACAATTATACCTACGACTATGCCCCAAAAAGCTACACCAACGATTACACCCATTATAACAACCATAGTGATGCCCACAACTACATCTACGACTATGCCTACAACTACATCTACGACTATACATATGAATACACCTACGACTACACACCATGGTTATGCCTATAATTTTTATGGTGGTTTGTACATGCTAAAAAGTGTCACTAGGACTTGGGGGGCTCTAGTGATACATCCAAAATGAGTTCCCCCTACCAGGTGAGTTTCACTTATTGGACGAGTTCCACCTATTAAATGAGCTCCATCTACTAAACAAGTTTCACCTACTAGTGGAGCTCAACCTACTGGATGGTTCCACCTACTAGACAAACATAACTCTCCTTGAAAGGGGATTGACTTAGTCTCTAAAGTGCAAAGAACTACTCACTAAGGGATTGATATGAGGTCTCCCCAGCACAATAACACCACTCTCCAAGGAAGATATTAACTTGGTCTTTCTAGTGCAATAACACCACCCTCTATAGGTTCCACTCAGTCTCTTAAAATTTTTCTAAGTACTAGCTCACCTTTCTTGGGTTTCCTCTAGCAACTTAAAAATTTTCTAAGTATAGACTCTAATAGGAGTTCCTGCAAAGACAGTTTATCCAATGGGAGTTTCTAAAAACAAAGTTTATCTGGTGAGAGTTTCTATAATAAGAGTTCTTCCACTAGGAGTTGAGTTCCTCCAATGAGTTCGGAGATGGGAGTTCCTCTAATAAGTTTAGAGATGAGAGTTATTCCAATGAGAGTTCCTCTAAAAGAAGTTCCTGGAGTAGGAGTTCCTATAGTAGAAGTTTCTTAAGTGGGAGTTCCTCTAATGGGAGTTGAGTTCCTCCAATGAGTTTAGAGATGAGAGTTCCTCCAATAAGTTCAAAGATGAGAGTTTATCCAATGAGAGTTCCTTCAATAAGAGTTCCTCCAATGAGTTCAGAGATGAAAGTTCTTTCAATGGGAGTTAAGTTCTTTTATGTAGGAGTTCCTTTAATGGGAGTTGAGTTTCTCTAATGAGTTTAGAGATGAGAGCTCCTCCAATGAGAGCTACTCCAAAAGGAGCTCTTCAACTGAGAGTTCCTTCAAAGGGAGTTCCTCCAATAAGTTCATAGATTGGAGTTCCTTCAATGGGAGTTCCTCCAATGAAAGTTGAGATCCTTCAAAGAGTTTAGAGAGATAGGAGTTTCTCCAATGAGAATTCTTCCAAATGGAGTTCTTTCAAAGGGGGTTGAGTTCCATCAATGAGTTTGGAGATGAGAGTTTCTCCAAAAAGAGTTCATTTAAAAGTTCCTCTAATGAGTTCAGAGATGGGAGTTCGTCTAATGAAAGTTGAGTTCCTCTAATGACAGTTCCTTCAATAGGGGTTAACTTCCTTCAATGAGTTTAGAGATAAGAGTTTCTCCAATGAGAGTTCCTCTAATAAAAATTCCTCTAGCGGGAGTTCCTCTAATAGAAGTTGAGTTCTTCCAATGAATTTAGGGATCAGAGTTCCTTCAATGAGAGTCCCTCTAAATAGTGTTCCTCTAAAGAAAGTTCCTCCAAAGAAAGTTCCTTCAATGAGAGTTCCTTCAAAGAAAGATAAGTCCATCCAATAAATTCAGATATGAGTCCTCCAAAGAAAGTTCCTTCAATGAGAGTTCCTTCAAAGAAAGATAAGTCCATCCAATAAATTCAGATATGAGAGTTCCTCCGTTAGGAGTTTCTCTAATGTGTTCTGATATAAGAGTTTCTCTAATTGGATCCATTTAGAGTCCTCCAAAAAGAGCTTCTCTAAAGGGAGTTCATTTAATAAGAGTTTCTCTAATGAGAGTTAAGTTCCTCTAATTATATCGGAGATGAGAGTTCCTCCAATGAAAGTTCCTTAAAAGGAAATCCCTCTAATAGGAGTTGAGTTCCTCTAATAAATTTGGAGATTGGAGTTCTTCTAATGGGAGTTGAGTTCTAATGGATTTTAGATTTCTTATTAAGATTATGTAGGAATGACAATATGTAAGCCTAGCCAAGTTAAAAAAAATCTATTATATATAAGATATTTTGGATTGGGCTTTGATAGGTGTAAAGAAATGAACTTCCAAATCAAATAGATCTTTGGTAGTATCGGCGAAGTCTTAGCTATCGAACAAAAAATAAGGGTAAGCCTTTCCCTTTACTTACTATATATATAATATAAAGCCTATTGCAAGATAGAGAGGTACTCTATTGTATATGTGATGAGAATGAACATGCTGGGCTTTTTTTTTTGTAATGAGAAAAGCAAGACAAAACTCAAAGGGCACATCTTCTAAACAAGGGATGCAATGTGATGATCTTTACAATGGTGTCAATATTAGCCTTAGAATAAGAATTAACACTAGCAAGAGAAATTATTCTGAGATAGTTCTTCCAAGAATACATTAGAACATAATTCTTACATAATCGAGGGATTTTACTGCCACAAGATAGAATTAATAAAAACATGTTTGCTTCTTTATGAGTTGTTTTCTTAGATTCAGGATACCTTTTTCATACTTCAAAATAGAATTTGACAAAGAAAGGAAGAAATTTTATTTGTACGAATATTTACTTAAAGTTCCTTTATAAGTTGGGAAAAAAAAATCAAGAACAACTCCTAATTAGATCTCTAACTCAAAAAACACAAATGAAAAGGAATACAATTTAGCTTTAATCCTTGATTTTTTTTAATATAGACATCATCAATCTATAATTCAAATAGTAAAAGTAAACAATGAATGTCGAGTGGAGTAGAGGAAGTTCCATAAAAGAACCAACTCATTTGCACATTCTCCACCACCAAATAGAATTTGACAAAGAAAGAAATTGATTTTATTTGCAAGAATATTTACTTAAAAATCCCCTTTAAGTTTTTTTTTTTTTTTAAAAAAACCTAGAACAAGTCCTAATTAGATTTGTAACTCAAAAACACAAATTAAAAAGAACATAAATTTGCTTTAATTCTATTTTTTTTATACAAACATCATGAATCTATAATTCAAACAGTAAAAAGTAAACAATGAATATCGAGCGGAGTAGAGGAAATGTCACAAGGGCACTAACTCAATTGCACCTTCGTCTTTATCACTAAACCTAGTCATTTGAGTAGCGACAAAACCTAGCCGGACCTTCTTCTTCACCCTACTAAACCCAACTATTTGAGACGCGACAACACCTAGTCAGGCCTTATTCTCCATCATTGAACCCAGCCATCTAAGTCGTTCCTTCTTTTCCACCAACAAAACTAATCATTTGAGCAATGACAACACCAAGACCAACACAACCAACCACCAAATCCATGACAGCACCTAACCATGCCTTCTCCTCCACGACGATAACAACAAACCAGAACACGTAAACCACCAATAACCCTTCATAACACCGATAGACACCTTCCAAACCTCATCCAAACCTGAACAAGTCCAACTCCTCACCACTAACCAAATGCTCACACACAAAACTACAACATCTAATTTTAATTGTAGCAGATTTAGGGATTCACCTTTTATCCTTGGCTGTGTCAATTTTTTTTTATAAGAATTGTTAATTTTTTGAAGTATTTTTATGAGTTTATTTTGGTGTGATTATGTCTGATAGAAATTGATGATGACATCATGAAAATTTTGATGTAAATTTTAAGAACTTTTGAGAGAGGGGTAAAAGATTTTTATTGAAGAGAGAAAGAGAAGGATTGTGTTTTTATGATTTGAGTTAAGATAACATAGGAGCATTTCAGTTTTTTTTTTTTATAATATTTAAAATTGATTTTGAATTAATATATAAAGTGTAATTTTTTAAATGTAAAAGGAAAAATATTATTGTGCTCAAACCTTAAAACCTTCAAGGCAATTTTTCCTTTATACTTCTACCAATGATAAGTGCAAAATAATAAAGTAATCTGCATGGATCATGTTTATGCCAATCTTGTAAGTGCTGTGTCTGCAGCCATGACCAATAATCCACGTGTCTATCGTCTGGATGCACAATAATTAGCATAGATAGTGTGTATGGCAATCTTGTATTTTAATCACCGTGTGGATGACAACTTGTTCGATGTTGGCTATAAGTAATATTTTTAAATTATAATATAGGTTAATTTTTAAATTGTTTTTTTTATTTTTTTTTAAAAAATTTATTTTTAATATCAGAACATCAAAATAATCTAAAATTATTAAAAATTCAATTTAAATTATTTTTTTAAAAGATTTTCAAAAACACCAATTAAAACAAAAACAAATATATTGCAGCTCAGGAAAATTAAAAATAAAAACATTGTTTGGTATTATTTTAAATGTCCAACTATTCCAAACATCAGCTCCAGCATTTTACACGACGAAAAAGACAACACTGCAAAGGTAAGCAAGACTTTTATTAAATTTCCAACCTTTTTGTGGTGCAGGATGCATTACCACGTGACAAACATTGAGAAAACGAGTTCCCTAATTTCTCGGTAGTTTCTGTACGAGGAGTGGATATATATGAAGTGCCCCGTTTGGTACCTTTCTATTCTCAATGTCTCCTCGGCCGTCGCTACTCGCTAGACATACATGTGATAAACGTATCAGACATACAATGCCAAATTGTACCTGACCATCTTGTACAATCAAGACTTTAATCCAAGGTCTCATTAAGAAAAAAAGGAAAAAAAAACATTACAGGGACTGAAATTAGACCTCATAATATTATTTATTATTGTGAAATTCATTTTTTATTTTTTTATTTTAAAAATAAACATAATTATTAAAACTAATTTATCCTGTCATGTCAAGTTAATCAATTACCGTTATTGTATTTCAATCCAACCTCAAGGTTGATCTAGTCAAAATTAACTTATTTAGTTAATTTGATGAAATCTGGATATAATTTTACTAGGATTAACTCCTAGGTTTTTTTAAAAACAAAATATTTAAAAAATCTTCAAAACAATAATATTTTTTAGATGACTTGATAAATCCGCTTGAGATCTAATAAGATTTTAAATTTAAATTTAACAACTATGTTTTATAAAGACCACAATCGTATGGACAAACTGGTATATTCGTATTAATGAATGGAGGGAGGAATTTCTGACCACATATTAATTTCTCAACTTTTTGATTTTTTTTTTAATTATAACCAATAATTCTGATTTTCTTATCATAAACTCCCCTTCAAGAGGAATCAAATCGTGAAAAAATCAAGCTCATTCAATCTTGGGTTTATATTCTGTTTGTGGACTGGAGCATCAACGTCCCGTTAGTTTCATAATATAATTGATTGAGGGACCCCATGCTTACATGTTGACACGTGAGTGGATGAATTATCTTAATACTAAATGCAAGTCGGTAAGGTGCTCCGTCTCCGGTCCGATTTTGAAATTTCCGCCTAACATACGCGAAAGGGTTCATTTGGAGCAAAGCTATAAAAATAAATCTTTTAAAATAATTAAGAAATATTTAATTTTATTATTTTTTAATGTATATTTATAAGTGATGTTTTTAGCTATCTTTATTTCATACATGAGATCTTTAGATCAATCTTCATATCAGATCCCGAGGAAAACTATAAAAAAATATTTAAAAATATTATTGTTTTTTATTTTTTATGTATATTTATAAGTGGTGTAGCTATCTTTATTTTATTTTATGTATGACATCTTTTATTAAATAAGGGCAATCTTCATTCAACAAAACTATAAAAAGTATTTTAAAATAATTATAAATTTTTATATTTTTTTTATTTTTTATGTATATTTAGGAGTGAAGATTTGAACAATCTTCATTTTATATTAATTTTTTTTTATTAAAGGAGTAAAATTTTGATTTTATAAATATACCTTATTTTTAATTTTTTTTTATTAAGCGGGGTTTTGAACAATTTACCAAGTTACCCTTTAACTTAAGCCGGCTGTAATATTCAGGTATTTCTGGAAAAAAAAAAAAAAAACGTCTTTTATGAATTCCTCACTAGAGTTTATTTTGCCTATAAAAGCTCCCGCGTAACCTTGGACCGGATCACCCCTCCAGCTGCATCTGGCAAATCACCTATTGCCACCGCTAATAAACTCTCTTCCTTTAACAGCAGAACCAACTTTGATTTTATCATCTTTTGCATATTAGGAGGAAATGGCAACTTCTTCAGTCCTTGGATCAAGTTTTCTTCCTAATAATTTTCTTTCTTCTCAACCCACCTTTACCAGTCTCTCTAAGGTAGCTATAATTACTCTGAAAGAAATAGTTCTTCCTTCACACACGCGCACACGCATTCTGATTCTTGAAAGTATGAGAAAATGATGTATGATGCCCCTTTTCTCTTCTCTTGTTCTTTTCAGTTCAATGGAGTAATACTGGCTTCCTTGGACAATAATACAAGGGATCAGTTGAACAGATACCAAGAAACAAAACAGAAAAGGTCCCTCAACTTCACTGGAAACAAGCCCTCCACTCCAGTTCTGGATACCATTAACCATCCAATTCACATGAAGAATCTTTCCGTTCAGGTAAGGAAATTAAATCAAGTTGTCTTCATAGTTGTCTGGCTAGTAGCTTCACGTTAAAAAAGTTGTTGATGTGACATTTTGTACATCACAGATCATGTTTGAGAAATCTAGAGATTTTTGTTAGTTAAGGAAGTAATTAAAATGGTTTTGGGACGACACCTACACGAGTCAGTATCTCAAATGAATGTTATGTTGATAAAACTGCAGGAACTTGATAATTTGGTTGATGAATTAAGAGAAGAGATAGTATACACAGTGTCAAAAACAGGAGGTCACCTAAGTTCAAGCTTAGGGGTGGCAGAGCTAACAGTGGCACTTCATCATGTATTCAACACTCCTGAAGACAAAATCATTTGGGACGTTGGTCATCAGGTGAGCTGTTTAGGATTTGCAGAACTACTAGAGTTTGACAAATATAATTTTCTCAATTTTTCTGTTCTGTCAAAATCACTGAATTTTATGTGTTTGCAGACCTATCCACACAAGATTTTAACTGGCAGGAGATCGAGAATGCATACAATTCGTCAAACATTTGGCCTTGCAGGGTTCCCAAAGAGGGAGGAAAGTGAACATGATGCCTTTGGAGCTGGCCATAGTTCTACTAGTATTTCAGCTGCCTTGGGTAATTCTAATTCTTTCTTGTTTTTCCATGTCACCGTGACAAATGCTAATAATCCCTACGAGTATCTCGGTGGTATAAAAATCTAACAAATAGCAGTCGTGTAAACATACGAAAGATATATAGTCCAGGTGAAGACACTGTGATCTATAGCTAGATTTGATTATGAACTTACTAGAATTCCAACCTTTTCAGGTATGGCTGTTGGTAGAGACTTGTTAGGGAAGGACAACCATGTAATTGCAGTTATTGGTGATGGTGCCATGACGGCAGGACAAGCATACGAGGCAATGAACAATGCAGGCTATCTTGATTCAAATCTCATCATCATCTTGAATGACAACAGGCAAGTTTCTTTGCCAACTGCTACAGTGGATGGCCCTGCACCTCCTGTTGGCGCTCTGAGCAGAGCCTTGACAAGGTTACATTCAAGTAGAAAGTTTCGCCAATTACGCGAAGCTGCAAAGGTTAGTTTTGAACTCTTGTATCAAGTTCAAGCTTAATACCACATCAAAATAAATGCAAAATTCATATCGTGGTCTAATTACTGTTTCTTGGATCATAAGGATCTTTTAGCTCATGTGTAATCCCAACAATTCTTCGATTCAGTAGTTTCCCGAATTTGTGGGCTCGATCGAAATCACTTTATCTGCTCTCAATAAATCAACAGGGTATCACGAAACAAATTGGGGGGCAAACACAGGAAATTGCAGCTAAAGTGGATTCCTATATGAGAGGAATGACTGGAGCATCTGGCGCATGCTTGTTTGAAGAGCTAGGACTATATTATATTGGTCCAGTTGATGGCCATAATGTGGAAGACCTTGTTGATATACTAAAGAAGGTCAAGGCAATGCCAGCACCAGGACCTGTTCTTATTCATGTTATCACCGAGAAAGGAAAAGGTTACACTCCAGCTGAAGTAGCAGCTGATAAGATGCATGGTACAACTTACCGTTCCTTAAAATGATGATAATAATAATAAAATCTCTATGGTTGTCTGTGAAGTCATTCCTTTCCAATTAACCTAACAAGTCTTGTTTTCAATAGGTGTTGTGAAATTTGATACCAAGACAGGGAAGCAATTGAAGTCGAAATCAAATACTCTATCGTACACCCAGTACTTTGCAGAGTCTTTGATAGCTGAAGCAGAGAAAGATGATAAAATTGTAGCCATCCATGCTGCTATGGGAGGAGGAACAGGACTTAATCTGTTCCAAAAGAGATTCCCATACAGATGTTTCGATGTTGGTATAGCAGAACAACATGCTGTGACCTTTGCTGCTGGTCTGGCAACTGAAGGACTTAAGCCTTTCTGTGCCATCTACTCTTCTTTCCTGCAAAGGGGTTATGATCAGGTGAATAAAATTACTAATACACGCAAGTAATTTTTATCTACTCTGTCTTCATAGAAGGTCCCTGAAGGAGTAACTCAAGAACTCATTGAATTTTCTCCGTTGTTCCATTAAATATCTGTATCTCTGTGTAAAAATAATTTTTATAGAGAGAAAGCTTCCACGAAAATTTCATATTTTCACAATATGATATCTTTTAATTTGCCAGTGACACTTATAAAATTATGTTAACAGATGCCTATTTCATTTTGGGGCATTTTCTGGTGCACATCTTTAATTAAAGTTTTCCTGGTGCTGGTGGTGATGCAGGTAGTTCATGATGTAGACCTTCAAAAACTTCCAGTAAGATTTGCATTAGACAGGGCTGGCCTTGTGGGTGCAGATGGTCCAACCCATTGCGGTGCCTTTGACACAACTTTCATGGCTAGTTTACCTAATATGGTGGTCATGGCACCTTCGGATGAGACTGAACTAATGCACATGGTGGCCACGGCTGCAGCCATCGATGACAGGCCTAGTTGCCTTCGATACCCCAGAGGAAATGGCATTGGTTCCATTATTCCACCAAACAACAAAGGAACTCCTCTAGAGGTATCTAAGCACAAAATCAATTACCCATTTCTCTGCTTTTACGCATACTACTTGCATAGTTTGCTAAACAAGAACTTGGTTTATAGGTTGGCAAGGGAAGAGTGCTTAGAGAGGGAAGCAGGGTGGCTATTTTGGGTTATGGAACCATAGTTCAAAGTTGTATGCAAGCAGCAAAGCTTCTTGAAGAGACGGGCATCTCAGCAACAGTGGCTGATGCAAGATTCTGCAAACCTCTTGATGGAGAGCTGATCAGACAGCTAGCTCAAGAGCATGAGGTCCTCATCACGGTCGAAGAAGGATCAATCGGAGGATTCAGCTCTCATGTTTCTCATTTCTTAAGCCTGAATGGACTATTAGATGGAAATATCAAAGTAATTCTTACAACCTGACCTTATTCTCACTTACCCTCTCTCATTTTTTCCATTATGTTGGATCATTATTCGATTTCCTCAACATGCAATTGCTTATAAATTGTTATCTTCCTTTTCAAATGTCTGTGCAGTGGAGGCCTATGATGCTCCCAGACAGATATATTGACCATGGATCTCAAACAGACCAAATTGAAGAGGCAGGACTCAGTCCAAAGCATATTGCATCAACTGCTATGTCACTAGTAGGAGGGTATACGAACAGCCTTCACTTTTTCCACTCATAGATGGGCAGTTTCCCCCCCAATCTGTATGATATATATGCCTATAAAATAACTATTGGTCCCCTAGCCCAGGGATTGATGGCCTCTGTTGACCTAGTAGGCAGGTGTAGTTAATATGGTATACATACCACCAGGTCTCCAGAGAGAAAAACACAACATTAAAGGGGGGGAGATGGGTGGATAAGCTTTATTCATTATATACATTTATAGTGTAAGAGTGAGCCATAGTTTTGTGGTGCCTAATGGATACAACTCTGTGCCTGAACATCTTCAATTGTTCTTGATTTGTTTTAGGACATTAGTAATTAAAAAAATTCATCTTCGGAACTGATTTTTTGTTGGGATGTTTTATCTTTCAACAGACAACAAGTTCACGAAACTGTGTCTGGAATTTAGTGTAAATTATAATAATTACAAACATCATTTAAAAGTTTGAGGATTTGACTAAAAACTTCTTCGCATTTAATAAAACATTACACAATCCCCTTTGGTACCAAAAGAGCTCATTAACTATAACTAAAAAGCATTGGTGTTTTATTATAGCAGGAATTATTATGGATTGTAAATATTTTTACTGTGAATTATACTATTTGACGCTACAGTAAGAGTTACTATAAACTGTGAGTATTTTCACTATATACTGCACTATTTAAATTTGTTCTTTGCTAAAAGCATTGTGGATTAGGAAGGCGTAATGGTAAGGTTGCCCTTGCCATAGAGTTGCAAAGACTGCAGGGGGTAGGGTTGTCTTTTTGATTGGGAAGAAAATGATCAGTTCAAATTTTGGTGGGGCTTTACGACCCAAGCTGCAGACACCGGACACTTGGCTTCAAGCCAGGACGCTAGGGTCAGACCCGCACACCTAGCAGCAGTACAGGAAACAAAGGTGGATTGCACTGTTTCGAATAACTGTAGACTATGAGTGCTTTCACTGTGGATTGTATTGTTTGGGTTTACTCTTTGCTGGACTCTTTCAAAATGCGTGGGAGTGGACACAGACACATTGCACTGTAGACGACACTATAGTCATAAACTGTTTTCATTGTGGACAGCATTATAAAGCCCTGGGGGACGTTCCTCTACTGTATTTTGGTCAAGAATTGTGGTTGGAGGCATTGCCTTCTCTGCCAAAAGCTGTTGGATCTGGTTGCCAAGCTAGACCCAAAACACTTCCAAACAGAGTAGCAGTGTTGGGTCCCACTGCCTAGCAGAACCTAAAAGCATTGGGTCTCGCTGAACCAGACCCAAAACACTTAAAAATGGGCTGGATTTGGCTGATAGCCAGACCCACACATCTTGGGGTATGGCTGCGCAGCCATACTTAAGGATATTATTATTTGTATTATAAATATTTTAAATTTTATTATTATTAATATTAAAAATTTTATTTTTTATTATAATTAAAAGTATCAATATAAAAAATAGATTATTTGTGTTATAAATATTATTATATTTAGTATAATTAAAAGTAATAATAATAAAAATAGTATTATTTGTGTTTTAAATATTATTACTTTTACTATAATTAAAAGTATTAATATAAAAAATAGTATTATTCGTGTTATAAATATTATTATTTTTACTATAATTAATAGTATTAATATTAAAAATAGTATTATTTGTGTTATAAATATTGTAGAGCCCCGGGGGGCATTGTTCTGTTGTGTTTTTTTGTCAAGAATTGCGGCTAGGGGCATTATCTCCTCTACTAAAAGCTATTGGGTCTGGCTGTCAATCCATGCCCAAAACACTTTCAAAAGGAGCCAACAATGTTGAGTCCTGCTACATAAATAGACTCAATAGTGTTGGGTATGACTTAGCTAGACTAAAAACACTTCAAAAGGGGGCTGGGTCTAGTTGGGTAGCGGGACTCAATATCCTTGGGTCTGGCTGTGCAGCCATACCCAAGGATATTATTATTTATATTATAAATATTTTAAAATTATTATTATTATTATTAAAAATATTATTATTTGTAATAAATATTATTTTTATTATTATAATTAAAAGTATTAATATAAAAAATAGTATTATTTGTGTTATTAATATTTTTATTTTTATTATAATTAAAAGTATTAATATGAAAAATAGTATTATTTGTGTTATAAATATTATTATTTTTATAATAATTAACAATATTAATATCAAAATAGTATTATTTGTGTTATAAATATTATTTTTTATTATAATTCAAAATTTTAATTTGAAAAATAGTATTATTTCTGTTATAAATATTATTATTTTTATTATAATTGAAAGTATTAATATAAAAAGTAGTATTATTTGTGTTATAAATATTATTAGTTTTATTATAATGAAAAGTATTAATATAAAAAATAGTATGATTTGTGTTATAAATATTATTAGTTTTATTATAATTAAAAGTATTAAAATAAAAAATAGTATGATTTGTGTTATAAATATTATTAGTTTTATTATAATTAAAAGTATTAAAATAAAAAATAGTATTATTTGTGTTATCAAAATTATTATTTTTATAATAATTAACAATTTAATATGAATAATAGTATTATTTGTGTTATAAATATTATTTTTAATTATAATTAACAGTATTAGTGTAAAAAATAGTATTATTCGTTTTATAAATATTATTTTTATTATAATTAAAAGTATTAATATGAAAAATAGCATTTTTATGTTATAAATATTATTATTTTTATAATAATTAACAGTATTAATATAAAAAATAGTGTTATTTATGTTATAAATATTATAAGAACTTAGGTATGGTGAGTTTAATATTATTATTAATACTGTAAATATTATTATATTCATTAATATTATTAAATTTGTAAAAAATATATAGAATTGACTTGAAGGGTAAAATTAATTATTATTATGATTATTATTATTAACTTAGATCAGACATCCTCCTTCTAGACCCAAGAAACTTGGGTTTGGAAATGGGCACCTCACTTAAGGAGCTTGGGTGTGGCTAGAGTGCAGACCCAAATCCCTTGGGTCTTACACCACGCCTGACCCGAGACTATTTGGTTTTTTGTCAGGATCCAAGGCTAATAGGTTCTGCTGCAGGGCCTAAGGCTTTTGAGTCCTGCGTGAGTACCCAATTCTCTTGGGCTTGTCAAGACCCAATGCTCCAAGGCTAATGAATCATGCGTCGGCACTCAATTCTCTTGGATCCGACATGAGGACCTAGGGCTAATGGATCCTGCGTTAGGACCCAAGGTTCTTGGGTCGTATGTTTCTAAATATAATTATTTGTATTATAATTAAAAGTATTAATATCAAAAATATTATTATTTGTGTTATAAATATAAATATTTTTATTATAATTAAAAGTATTAATATTAAAAATACTATTATTTGTGTTATAAATATTATTATGTTTATTATAATTAATATTATTAATAAAATAATTAATAAATTAGAAAAAACATTATTATCAATATTAGAAAACAACCATAGATTTGATTTGAAGTATAAAATTATTATTATTAATAAATTTAAAAAAACTATTATTACTATCGAAGAAAAACTATAAATGTTTTTGAAAGATTAAAAAACATAATTTTTTTTGCAGATAAGTTAAATATTATAATTAATATTATAAATATTAGTGTTGGGTTTCACATTGCAGCCAGACTCAACACTCTTGGGTCCGACATTACAGCCAAATTTAATACTTTTAGGTTTTAAATTTTTATAATATTTTAAAAGGTAAGTCCGCGGCGTAGTGCGGGCCACTTAACTAGTAATTACTATTTAAAAAAGATATTTAAATTAAAAACTTAAGAAAATAAGAGAAAGAACATAAAAAATGGACATTATTTTTTTTATTGCATAAGTAATATTAATTTCAGACAAAGTTTTTTTAAGAAATGTTTTCTCTAATTCTTTAGTAAATATTTAATTCAACTATTTTTTCCTAAATAGTAAATAAGGGCATTTTAGATATAATAGGAGGTTTTTTTTTTGTCAATTTCTTAACTTTTTGATGGTTTCTGTAATTTCATGATACCTGAGGGAGTTATTGTTACCTTAGAGTTTAAGTTCCTTTTATGTTTCGAGTTTTCCATATTTATGTTTCAATGAAGTGAAATCACGAAATTAATAGCAGCTGGATGCCGTGGTGTACTCTTATTAGCTACTTTCCTCTAATTATTTAAATATTTTTATAAATAAAAATTAGTTTTAAAAACAACTGCTACTATCATAACGAAACTTTTAGTACCACCAAATATAAATAAATGAAAACAGCATAGCTACACAAACAATTAAATTATCGAATAAAAAATAACAAGGAAAAAATAATTGAAGAGCACACATAACATATATGATGGTAGTACGAATTCCAATGAATTAGGAATAAAAGCAAGAAATTATGTTGTCGTAAATAGTTATTCCATATTTTTACTTTTAGAAGAGAGATGGATATAAAAACAAAATATCACAATGACGCCTAGTTTCTCTCTCTCTCTCTCTCTCTCTCTCTCTCTCTCTCTATATATATATATATATATATATATATATATATATATATATATAAGTTGTTCTTGGAGTAGTATAAAATTCTAGCTTAGTTTTTAAAGAAAGTAAATAAACATTTTTTACTATTAAATTGTAAAAAAAAATGATATAAACAATGCCTAGTTTTTTGTTTAATTTAATTAGGTGTGGACTATTTCTATGTCGAGTAATTAATAGGACAGACTCCCACTTTTGTATAATATATAGTCGAAGACCCGTCCGTTGGTCTGTATCATCTTTTGTTTATTTTCAAATTTTCAAATGATCTATTATATAATAGATTCTGAATTATATAAGCCAATTATCTACTACCAGTTTTATAATTATTTTACCTATCATCAAACTCAAAAATATTATTGATGCATACCTCTTTATCATAGAATTGAAATACAACATGAAAAGCCAAAAAATTATAATATTTTATTTGGGATTGGTTAGTACACAACCTAAATGCAGTTCACCATTAAATCATTTAATTTTATTTTGAACAATATGTTTTAGTAAGATTTTTTCTTTTTACAGAGGGTTGAAATGGATTTTTATGGTTTTTGACGAGGATAAACGTGAAGCTTTGTCTTTTTATATTTATAAGGGTGAAAAATAATATTTTTTTTAGTTTTAAAATGGTGGGTTGCTTCCTAGCATTTGCATGAATAATTTTAAAGTTCGATGAAATTTTAAATTTTAGTAATTTTTAAATTTTACTTATCCAATCAAGAATGCAAATAAAATACCAATATATTTTCACAAGAATATCTCAAGATTTCGTAGCAACAATAAGACATAGAAGAATGCTTTATTAAAAATTAATACAATGTAATTCCCAAAACATGTGAAAAACAAAAATACAGAAAATATGGTCTCAAAGACCTTGTTCATAAAATTCAAATGATAAAACAATGCTGCAACAAATGTCTCCTCTTCATATTAGGTTTCCTAGCTCTAACATTTATAGTTTTCAAAGTCGTCCTTTTTATACCCTGGCATTGTGTTGGAAAAACTACAATTCAATGGAGGAGCTTGTTCTTGAAGGCATGGCAACTTCCAATATTATGTCGAACCATGCTAGAATGATTTTACAAGCTTAGTCAAGGCTTATACCATTTGTTTTTAGTTTAAGGTGGGTGTCCGGGCCAGCTTGCGCGCACCTCGACTAATCCCACGGGCCCTGAAGTTAACGACCATGTAAGCCTCTAGTGGCCATCATATGAGCAACCACAGGGTTCGAACCTGAGACCACAGAGGGAGCAAACCTCTTGGTCCCAGACTCTTACCACTAGGCCACCACCTAGATGGTTATAAACTTCCAGTGGCCATCATATAAGCAACCACAAGGTTCGAACCTGAGACCATAGAAGAAGCAAACCTCTTGGTCCCAGGCTTATATCATTTTAGACATGGTGGTCCTGGTTGCATGCCAGGAATTGACTGTATTTTTGTAGAACCCTGACTGCGGCTAGACGTCCATTCTCCTCCTAGGACTTTCTTAAACAGGCAATTGGGTTTTGCAAACTCTTCTTCAGGGCTATCAATTCTTTTTTATGACCATTCTCCGACTATGCCTCTTCCTCGACAATAAAAATTGGTTGAAATGGGAGACATGCATGAAGTAAACCCGCATATCAATGCTTCTGGTTTTTTAGTGGAGGTACATTACTTTCGGAAAATATTATTATATTAGTATAATGTCAGCATTGCATAAAGCAAGAGGAATCACACGAGGTTATTTTCTTAATAAAGCCTTTATGTTTATTATCTGCCTATTGTTTTCTGTTATAATCATTTATGAACTATAATTCCATGAAATGTTTTTTAATCAATGCAGGTATGACAAGTTTTCCTTCATATTCGACAAGCTAAATATCTTTGTTTCCAATGTTTTTAAAAGTTGGTAGGGAAATTAAAAAGCTATAATTCTCTATTTTTTAATCAAACATAAATATATTTCTCTTCCAGATAAGCCAATAAAATAAACAATTCATAGATACTTTTGTCATGCAACAAAACAACTCTTCTTATAGTAACTTTATTTCCTTCAATAACTTCTATCTCGAAGTATTTGAGTAAAAAAAATCAACATCCAATGCAATGATATAGATAGAATTATTTATCATGCCAGCAAAACTTGGGCTTCAAGAATCTCACTAGTGCAAAGGCTTTGATATTTCCACTATCATATCAATTTCTACAAAAATAGTATGGTGTATTTGGAATAGGAATCTTCTATTATTATTTGGTAGTAGGTTGCACATATAATATCGTCGTTCATTGTATTCATGACAGAGTAAAACACCTTAATTTGTTGATGTTACAATCTCCACATGGTTAGGTAGGAAATCAAAATACATTTTAGGATGGGTTTGGAGTATCAATTGACATTAAAAAAGAATGATATTCATTGATGATCATTCTCTGTATAAAGAAACCAGAGATATTATTGGTTCGTTGACTATGTAGCTTGGCGAAAGTTGACTTATAGGTGAGCTTGTTCCATTCCCTGAAAAAAAGCCTACACCTTACCTAGTTTTTGATG
>Ga0307509_10005708_pt1 | contig 17161 bp, 18 predicted proteins | sample 10_EM_MG_FD_202245 | JGI IMG/M metagenome (GOLD analysis project Ga0307509, IMG submission 202245) | Populus trichocarpa ectomycorrhiza microbial communities from riparian zone in the Pacific Northwest, United States - 10_EM | ecosystem: Host-associated > Plants > Roots > Unclassified | place... | reverse complement strand
GTATTGGAGATGCATTGCAGAAACTCATATCCTATTGACGGAGTTAAGTGTACCCGAGTTGGTCCGACACTTCCGGCAGGATAAATCCTGATGGAGGGTAGACCTCGGACAGACCCTGAGCAGGACTGGGTGCTCGCACAAGGTCGGAAGTAGTGGTGAATGTCAAAGGCTTAAATCGGATATCTACTTAAGTTTAAGCATTTGGCATTCTACTTCGACAACCAACTTTTCCTTGAGAGAACTAATTTGAGTGAAGCTTCGAGCTTAACTATATTAACTTTTACTGTTGATTCTTCTGAATTATTTTACTCTATCTTTATCTTCTACTTTGAGTGTTTGGTGCGGTCGCAATCTTTGAGTTCACCTCTCTATAGGATGCCCCCGTTACAGTATATAGTTAAGCGCACTGGCTTAACTCTCTTCTGAGAATTGTTGTTTTAGCCTACAGTTTGGACATTGTTTGATTACGAGTCGCTTGGCTGGTACAAGAAGCATCAGATGGAAAGAATAATGTCTTCAACTATGGCTGTGTCCCGCTTTCATTCTCGTGCTGAGGGCATGACTGGTATTGAACCAGAAATATCTCGAGGCGCTGCAAGAGCAGACCTGAAGAGATTAGGTTGGCGGCCAATCCAGCAGCTCCTGACATATGACATTGAGAATGACCCTACCTTTGAGCAGGAAATCCCTCGTACGGTCAGAGAGATGGAGATTGAAGACCCTTGCGCCTTGCTCCAAAGTTTCACTCATGGCCCATCAGGAGGACGGAGAATACCCCAAAACAGACAACGGAAGATGACTTTCGCTGATTTCACAAAAGATCTCGTTTAACCATATATACTTGAGGAAATTACACGGCAGATGCAAGATGCACAAAGCTATCTCCTCAATCTTGCTGAAGAGCATCAGCATGCATTTGAAACTGAGATCGTGGAAAACGCTAATCGTTGTATGGAATACAGCGAAAGAACTTCCGCAAGCTAGCTATGTCCAATCAGATGATCCGGAAAAGGGTAGAAGCCTTGGAGCAGGCTGCTGCCCAGGGGTACTCCATTGACACAGAGAATGACGTGGTTATGAACGCTGCCCCTGCCCTTCCTTTGGCAATAGAACCCCCTCCTCTTTATGGTGCTGAAGTCGCAGCCTGTATGATTAATGAGAAATATCAACTTCGGTTGAATGAGGTGGGTAGACAATTCATCGCACAGCAAGAGCAGCTTGCGGAATTGCAAAGGCAGGTGGCCGAAGGACATGAACGTCGATCCCCTCTCGCACTGGGCTTCAGTGAGGTTGTCCGATCAAGGGGAACAACTCCTTCGGTCAAAAACCTCCGGCCCTCCTAACGTCCTCTCGGGGTTACCAAATCTAGCTCCAGTTCGTCGGGGAGATCATTGAGACAGAATTCTCCTCAGGCGCCACCTCCGGAGGCTGTCCCCCAACACCCTCTCCTTTACCACGATCGTCGACTATACCTGCCCCTCAGGCAGTGGAAAAAAATACGCCGGCGATTCATATCGAACGAGAACGACCCTTTGCGGTAGCAGGGCAAACCCCTCTACCTACCACTCCACAAGTCCCAGGTGCCTTTGTTTCGGCCATAGCACTACCCGCACCAGCAAAGCCTTCGGGTAATGTTGGACCTCCCGGTTTAACCCAAAGGTCAGATGTGCTAGCGCCTACGGGGGTTTGTTCTCCCGACTGTAGGGTTGTGGCCGAAGGAAGCGATATTCGTTATGCGCATAGGTTTCCATGTCTCAAGAGTGACTTTGAGGCGATCAATATTTGGTCGAGACCTAGGAACGACGCTCTTCAGCCAAAGTCAAAACAGAACTGATGTGGGTACAGTGAGAGTGTAAGGCACACTAGGCATAGTAACTTCCCTGACTTTTTAAGAGACTATGGGGTAAACACTCGTGCCTCTAGCCAACAATCTCCTCCCCCACCGTCTAACCCATTACCCGAGAGAATGGACGAAGAGGTGACGGGGGAAGATGGTTTTAATGGATATGATTCCCCTAGGGGAGGCCCCAGCGGTAATGCTGGTGGCAGTGGGGGAAATCTTCCTCCCGGTGGTCGAAACGCTGGAGGCGGTGGAGATCCGGGTGATTCCGACTCCTCGTCAGATAGCGATTCTGACTCCTCCCTTCCCGATCCGTGGAAATTCCTAGGAAGACGCAAGTCCCACTGGAATGATGTGAGGAAGGAAATGTATGATAACCGGTGTCATGAGCTTGCTAAGTATCTTCGGAAACAACGCAAGGGTAAGAAGTCAGCACATGGACCGAAGAAACCTGAGAAATTAGGTGTCGATCCGTTCAAAGGTGACTCTACCGATACTCAACGCTTGATACAGGATTGCGAAATCAAACTTGACTACTTTAGGGAATCCCTCCGCAAGGACTGGGATAAAGTCAGTTTGGTAATCCCCCTTCTCCAAGGTCCTGCCAAGAAATGGTACCAGAGTATACACCCTTACGTTAGTGAAGAGGGAGCCCGTCGAGAAGGTATTCCCTTCGATCCGAAAAATGTCCTTCCCACTTGGGAAGGTTTTCGGCAACGGCTGGTGTCAAGTTTTGGTGGACACACCGATCGGGATCGCGCTCTTAGGGAGTGGAATGATTTGCCTATGAAGTCCGGTAAGATGGATTATTTTTGTGACGAGCTGATGAGACTGGTTTGGAGTTAGGATATAGCGGCAATTTTGTCAAGGACAAAGCCCGCGTAGGTATAACTACAGACCTTCGCAATGCATGGGCTTTAAAGACTCCGCTTCCGGACGAATAAGACGAATATATCAATCTCCTCCGTCAAACCGGACATCAGTTAGAAGACGTTGCTTCCTTTAACCATACGGTTACAAAGGAAAATCATCATTCCAGACCGGAAAAGAGCCATGATAGGCAATCGTTTGCTAAGAGAAAGCGAATGGATAGGAAAAGGGCGGGGCCACGCCAACAGAAACCCCGTAACCATGCATCTGGGTCTTCAAGACCTCCAGAAACAGAGCACACGAAAATGCATCGTGATATTCCTCAGACTCTGATTGACAAACGCAAGCAGTTCAATCAATGCTCTCGATGTGGACAAGCCAGTAACTACTGGGCAAAGTGTCCGTCGGCTACTCCAGTTGTTGCGTCCTCTCGAATTAATCGAAAAAGAGGCGCCGGTGAAGCTGGCTACGAGGCCACGCAAGTCCCGAAATCGCGCGGCATTGAAGCTGCTCCGAAACCTGCTGTTAAGCAAGTTGTAGCCGAAGTCCGCGGATCACCACCTCCAGATTTGGATATCTTGGAGATTGATACCGATATGGACGGCTAGGTAAGATCTATCCCAGGAGGTGATAGGAATGCAAAAGCTAACTATACTGTAGAGCCTAGAAAGGCTGATGAGATAGATGACGGAAACGAAGCAGTAATGTTCCCCACCAGAGGTACAACATATTGAAACTATTATCTGGCTATAGGGATGGTGAGATTGGTTGGGTTTCTTTTGTTATATTGGGAATGGTTGCGGTACTTTGTTTTACGCTTTTGTTTTTATTTCTTATGTGATTTTGCGAAAATGTTATTTGCTTATCTAATATTGTTTGGAATGCTGGATTGAATTTGGTTGGGTTTTGTGTTGATTTCGTCAGGCTGGACTTGACTTAGCAATTGAAGTTATTTTGCAAGTTTACCTGAGGAGGGTTGAATACCTGAAATCATGCTGGCGTGATAGTAAACAGCCAAGCTATTGAAACCCCGTAAAATTTATCAAGTGATAAAAGTTATTCACGACCCGTTGTGGCCGCCCTTGTGTCGAAAGGCAAGGGACATTGATTAGCTATTGTAAAACCATACCAAATTCTTCTGGAAAGTTACTAACCGCAATGTTTAAGGACAAGAGACCCGATAAGCGGTTGAGGCTTGCAGGCCCACCGCCACATACAAGATCCATTCACGTAAGAGTGAGATTGGAATGGAGCCACAACCAAGAGAGGCTAAGTGGTGAAGCCCTCTTATTGTTAGCTAGTGGCGCTACAGGGGCTGTATTAACCAGTGAGTGGGTTAAGAATGCCCAAGTACCTTGTGTACGTCGGAAGGAACCGACACTGATCTTAGATGCGAGCAGAAACTACATTCCCGGCTCAGGTCTCCACTATACCACTACGGTGGATATGTATATAGGAGACCATATGAATAAAATGCGATTTGAAGTCGCAGATATGCCGGCAGGCAAAGTGAATGGTTACCTGCCAATGTCGTGGCAAAAAGACCACAACCCAGAGAGTAACTGGGAGAAGGGCAGTCTTAAGTGGCGCTCAGAATATTGTAATGCCCACTGCCTAAGGAAAGAAAGGCGCTTAGAGTTCATTACAGAAGAAGAACTCTTAGCCGAAGACCCAGACAATATCTTTGTCATGGGCATGACCCTTTACACTGATGAAGACGGCGAGGACATCAACATTAAGATTCTCCCTGAATATACAGACTATGCAGATATATTCAGTCAAGAGAAAATCAAAGCTTTACCTGAGCATAGTAAATACGATCATATTATCGACTTGATTCCAGAGGCCAAACTACCAGATAGGCCAATCTATCCCTTGTCTAAGAAGGAATTAGACGCACTTTGGGATTATATTAGGGAAATGGAAGACCATGGAAAGATTAGGAGATCTTCCTCGCCAATAGGCGCCCCTATATTATTTGTACCGAAGCCTGATGGAACGCTTCGGTTATGTGTTGATTACCGAGGGTTAAACAAGATTACTATCAAGAATAAGTATCCGTTACCCTTGATGAGCGAGCTTAGTAGTAGGCTCGGTAAAGCCACTATCTTCACAAAACTGGATTTGAAGAATGGCTATTACCTTATCCGCATGGGGGAAGGTGAAGAATCGAAGACCGCTTTCAAAAGCAGATATGGTCTTTATGAGTACACCCTGATGCCCTTGGGGTTATGCTACGCACATTCAACGTTCCAAAGTATGATCAATGATGTATTCCGTGACATGTTAGATGTCGGAGTCATCGCCTACATGGATGACATTCTGATCTATACGGAAACAGTTGAAGAACATGTCGCCCTGGTAAGGCGGGTCATGGAAAGGCTGAGAAAGGCGCGCCTTTGCGTCAGCATTAAGAAGTCAAGCTTCCATCAAGGGGAAATAGAGTTCCTTGGGTATAAAATATCCTATAAAGGAATCTTTATGACAAGTACAAAAGTTGAAGAGATCCGGGCATGGTCAATGCCCGAGAAGGTCGTCGATGTGCAAAGCTTTATGGGCTTTGCTAATTTCTATCGTTGGTTCATAAAAGGTTTTAGCAAGATAGCCAAACCATTGACGGACTTGACAAAGAAAGGTATCAAATGGACGTGGACTCCCTCATGTCAAGATGCTTTTGACAAATGAAAGGATATGTTTACCACAGGTCCGATTCTGAAAAACTTTGATGACACTGGTCCAACTAAGTTGGAAACCGACGCTAGTGACTTTGCGTTAGGAGCCGTATTATCTTAACTCTGTGAAGATGAGAAATGGCATCCTGTAGCTTTTCATAGTAGAAAGTTCTTGCCAGCAGAAATAAATTATTACGTCCATGATAAGGAGATGGCCGCAATAGTGGCAGCCTTTAAAGACTAGGCATATATGTTGATGTCGGTTGATGATCAGATAATGGTATATACCGATCATAAGAATTTAGAGTACTTTAATACTACAAAAACTCTAAATCGCAGACAACACCGCTGGGCAGAGTTTCTACAACCGTTCAATTTTAAGGTTATCTATAGAGAAGAACGGTTGAATGAAAAGGCTGATGCTTTGTCCAGGCGTAGGGACTACCGCCCTGAAGGGGGGAGTGATTCCCAACCTTTTACACTTTTTTCGCCCTGGACAATATATTGGAGAGGAGCCTGTCATCTTGCGACCACATGTGTTACAGACTTGCTAAGGCTTTCGGTTGCAGAAAACATTTCATGAGGCTCTCATGAAAGCAGCCGATAGTCATCAAACCTATTTAGCAATGCTAAAGGCACTCCTCAAAGGCGATAGTAAGGTCGATACAAATTTTAGTATCGAAAAGGACTTGCTCCTGTATAAAAACATGTGGTCCATTCAAAAGGACGAAGGTCTAAGGCGAACGATCATGGAGGCAGAACATGATTGAAAGATTGCTGGACACTTCGGAACGTATAAGAGCATTGGTAGGGTTAGGGCTAACTTCTATTGGCCAAAGATGGATGAGAACATTATCGAGTACGTTCGCTCTTGCGATCTATGTCAACGTAACAAAGTCATCCGGCACAAGAAGTTTGGACTCCTAGAACCCTTAGAAGTTCCCATGAGACCATGGACGGCAGTATCCATGGACTTCATTGTGGGTTTACCAAAGTCCGACGGGTATACAAAGATATGGGACATCGTAGACAGGTTCTCCAAGATGGCACACTTCATACCGCTAAGGACGGAGGAACACATTAAGGAATTGGCCTTGACGTTCGTGAAAGAAATTTGGCGCCTCCATGGGCTTCCTGAATCAATTGTCTCTGACCGAGATAGGTGATTCACGTCCAAGTTTTGGACAAGCCTGATGCAGCTATTGCAAGTAAAGCTAAACCTCTCTACCGCATTCCACCCAGAAAATGATGGGCAAACTGAAAGGGTTAATCAGACACTAGAACAATAGTTAAGAAGTAATTGTTGATATCAACAAGACGATTGGGTATCGCTGTTGCCCTTCGCAGAACATGCGTATAATACTTCAATGTCGGAATCTACAAACCTAGTCCCTTTGAAATGAATTATGGATTCTCGCCACAGACTCAGTGGTCAGGGATGGTGTCGGATAACAAAGGAATCGACCCAGACAGCGAGCTCGTTGTGAAGGATTGGGAAGGTACGAGGCAGGAGATCCGAGAGAGAATAAAGCAGGCACAGGAAAGACAACGGAAATGGCATGATCAAAAGAGACAGCCAGCTCCGGAATATGTTACATTAGAAGATGTCTCACAGGGCAGAGCCAAGAAAGCAGATAGGGTTATGCTAAACCGCAAGAACCTCCGTACAAAAAGGCCTATGGAAAAACTAGACCATAAGATGTTTGGACCCTTTGTTGTCAAATGCAAGGTGGGGTCTAGGGCATATGAGGTTGAGCTGCCAGAGAGATGGGACATCCATCCTGTATTTCATGTTAGTCTGTTGGAACCCTATCGGGAGGATGCTGTGGGCAGGCCTCAAAAGGTAATACCAACACCTGACATAGTAGACAATGAGCCTAGCTATGTTGTTGCGGAAGTGGTTGATAGCAGATGGTATGGGAATCCTAAGTCAAAATTTCCACACCACTTTGTGCAATAAATGGTTGCTTGGGAAGGGTACGGTCCAGAAGAGAATTCTTGGGAACCGTTCGAGATGTTACAAGATACCGCAATGCAAGCATTACAACAGTTCCATGAGAGGTATCCGTCTAAACCAAAAGACCATAGGGTTATAGACAATCCAAACCGTGGAACTAAGAGATGACGTTGACGGTCTGAGGACAGACCCAGAGAAGAGGGGAGTTGTGTAACGACCCTACGATAGGTAGCTACAATCACTATCACCTTAGCCCAAATGGTATACCAAGTGGTATCCAGAGGTGGTATGGTCTCGTATATATTATACACATGGCTGGTAATCCTAGGATAAGGCCTAGGGAATAGTTGAGTAGCCTTGAGGTACTCTACTAGCCAGGGTAACCTTTCGGGAAAAAACGTTCGCATAAAGTCAAGTGATTTATGGGAATGTTACACGGACCTCCGAGACGACTCCTGTGGTCGACTGGAGGACTTCCTGAGGGGTTAAAGGCATAAGAGGGCAGAGTTACCCTACCTTGGGAATTTGGTCATTATGCCCATGGGTCCCAGTTACCCTACTGAGGAACCCAAGTTACCCTACCTTCACCGGCAAAGTCATCCTAGAACTTAGAGGTCGATTGCCTCACATTCTATGGGCTCTTAGATGTTCTTGGGCGCACACGCATCTGCGCGGGGAGGCCCCACGCCTGCATAAGGGTGGCCCGAACATGCTATTGAACTTGGGCGGGTTTTGCTAACACCCCCCTCTGGCCCCAGCGTTGGGACGGCGCGTCATAGGCAGACGGCTGTGTAGTTGCTCGTTTGCTAGTTAAAAGAGGTCATTGGAGCAGCTGCCGTAACACCGTATAAGTCGTCGCCGTCCGTCCGACTGAATGTCGTTCGCAGGATATATAAGGGGAGTATGGGTAACCGCCAAAATGGAGGTCGCCCATATATGGTCTCTCGGGCACCTAGGAGTCTATTCTTGCCTACGGGTAGTAGGGTAGTCTTCCTAGTGGTACTCAGGTAGTCTCAGAAGGCCAGGGTGCTTTCGAGACAAATACCTCAGTAACGAGCCCGGACCTTCTCCCCTTGATTTGTAGCATTACTATGGGTTGTTATTGGACTCTAGGGGTATGAGTCTTATCACGGTAGAGTATGTCCCGAAAGGCTGGATATCCGTAGCGCCCACTTAGCCAACCATCGGCTACATCTCACCGGGGGAGCTTGCATGTCAATTTATCACATTGGATAGACGCGTAGATTAAATGATGGACTGCATAGTTTGTATAGACAAAACTACCGCTGGGCCAGTGAGTCCACCACCTAGGCATTAACTCCGTTTGTTGTCATAACAGTTAACCACTGGTATGAGTTCGATGGGAAGAGTTTTTCCACCTGCGGTTGTATTGGAGATGCATTGCAGAAACTCATATCCTATTCACGGAGTTAAGTGTACCCGAGTTGGTCCGACACTTCCAGCTGGATAATTCCTGATGGAGGGTAGACCTCGGACAAACCCTGAGCAGGACAGGGTGCCCGCACAAGGTCACAGTAGTGGTGAATGTCAAAGCCTTAAATCTGATATCTACTTAAGTTTAAGCGTTTGGCATTCTACTTCGATAACCAACCTTTCCTCGAGAGAACTTATTTAGTGAAGCTTTCAGCTTAACGATATTAAGTTTAACCGTTTTGATCCTTCGTGAATTATTTACTCTGTCTTTATCTTCTACTTTGAGTGTTTGGTGCGGTCACAACCTTAGAGTTCACCTCTCTATTGGGTGCCCCCGTTACAGGTTGCTTCTTCAGCGGGCGGGAGATGACTATGGCTACCTGGACAGGCAGGGTCAGTGGCAGGGTGCTCATCCCCACAGTTAGCACAGTGGGCGGGGGAGGCAGAGCAACAATTCGCCACCGGGCGAAGCTTGCCTTCCTTGGGACATGTGGGGTTGGGGCAGCGATGCTCCATTTTACCATGATGGAGGGCGCAAATCGAGCAGACAGGGTGATTGTATTGGCAGACGGGGGCCATGTCGCCGTATCTCGGACAATTGCGGCATCGAGTAGTCTTGTTGGCGGAGTGAGCGGTTTTGACCTCTCTCTTGCGAGACAGGAGGAAGATGTTAGGGCCCATCCTCTTGCCATCCTCAGGGCCGGTTGTGACAACGACCGAGGAGGGAAGTTTCAGAGAGCGGGCTTCAGGACCCGGGTTGAGGAAGCTGGCTGAGGTAATCTCCATACCTTTTGCATTGAGTATGGCAGCTTTGAGGTACATGAAGAGTCCTTCGTTGTCCTCGGGGAGATAGCGGAGGGGCAGGCCATGGCTGGCAAATTGGTTTTCATTGGGGGCGGGCCTAAAAGGGAGCCATGGGGAGGAGCCGACTGGGAAGGATTTGTTTAGTTGTGCAGCTAGGGCACCGAAGAAGGGAGCGTAATCGGAGGCAGGGGTAGAGGGGGAGACTCCAAGGAGAGTCACTGTTCCATTTGAATTGACTTTTGCTGTGAAAGAAAGGGGGAGGGCGCAGTTGGACGAGCGCAAGACCTCTGCGGCTATGTCAGGGAAGGTGGTGGCAATAGTTTCTCTGCCCGGGTGAGAGAGGGGATTCTGTCTGGGAGCATAGAACCTCCTGGCAGCAGCCGGAAGGGTAGCGGGTGTGGAGGAAGAGCTGGAGGAGCAGGAGGTTGGTAAGGATGAGGAGCAGGGAGGAGAGGCCAACGAGGCAACCCCTTGGGGAGAGGATTTTTTCTTTCCTTTTACCGGGGGGGCCGAGACTTGAGCGTAGGTTAGCCGAGGACAAGTAGGGTCCTGTATTCCCAGAAGGAAAGTGGAAACGGCGGGGTAACCCCCGTTGGCGAAGTGGGAGGCTTCCCAGGAGGTGGGGTGGGACTTAGCAAAAGATCCAGATGAAAGGAAATCCAACCCCCTTTATATATCCATCTGATGTTACACAAACATTAATAATACGCAAGCAAACTTCTGGAATCCACTAGTTCATACTGGACCGTCTTATTATAGGATAGGAAATCGTACATTTTAACACTTCCTCTACATTTCCATCCCTAATCTATCCAGAAATCCTTCAAATAAAATCCTCGATAGTCCTTTAGTACATACATCTGCTAGATTATCCTTCGTATCAACAGAAACAATCCTAATATCACCTCTTTCTCTTAATTCCCTGACGAGATGGTACTTAACATCGATGTGTTTGGTTCGGTCTGACACACCGCTGTTTGCGGTACGCTTGACTGCGGCTTGGTTGTCACAATGTATCGTAGATGTGGTGTTGATGTTGAGTAGTGTTAATCTGCTTCGTACCCATATGCTTTGTTTTGATGCAAAGGCGAGGGCAACATATTCGGCAACAGTAGTTGAGTCGGAAACTGTTTTCTGTTTCTTCGATTGCCATATAACTGAATGTCCGTATGTCTGAATTATAAGACTGGTATAGGAATGTCGGTCAGTAAGGTTGGAGGCGAATGAGCTGTCACTATTTACCCTGAGAGGTATCTCGTTGGTGTTGTATTTATACGTTACGCCGTGAGTAGGTGTTCCTTTCCCGTATCGTAGTACTCTTTTCGCAGCTGCTAGATGGGTTTTTATTGGTTGTGAGGAGAATTGTCCTAGGAAGTGTATAGCGTAAGCGATATCAGGACGGGTTGCCGTTGCTGCGTATATCACTGATCCTATCATGGATTGATAAAGTTTGTGGTCGCATAGGTCTTCGTCTTCGGTCGCTTTTTTCAATGTCGAACTGGTTTCAATTGGTGTTTTTACTGGGTTGCTATTGTCCATCCCGAATCGTTCCAAGATTTCTGTGATGTATCGTTCCTGGTACAGTTTGATGTGTTCGGTGATTTTTTCGATTTGCATGCCAAGTAAAAGGGAGGTTTCAACGTTAGTACATTTGAACCGTGATTGTAATGTGTCGATACATTGTTTGACGAGGTGTGATTTTCCGGTGATTAAAATATCGTCTACGTAAAAGCAACAATATAAATCCTTCGAGACAAGAATACAGGAATCGAAGTCGGTAACTGTTAGGTTCATGTTTGTAAGGGCTTCGGTTAGGTGAAAGTACCATAGGTGAGGGGATTGTTTAAGGCCGTAAATTGCTTTGTGTAATCGCCACACTTTTCCTGGTTTCCGATATCCTTCGGGTAGTTCCAAGTAAGTCTCGCCGTCAATGCTACCTTAAAGGAATGCCCTTTTAACGTCTGGTTGTCGCAGGGTATAGTTTCGTTTGACTGATATGCTTAGGAGAATTCGCAGGAATTCGAGTCGTGCTACTGGAGTATAGATGTCGTCGAAATCTTCCCCTGGTTTCTGACTATATCCTTTGGCGCAATACCTTCCTTTTTGTCGTTCAATGGTACCATCTTTTTTAACTTTTACTTTGTAAACCCATCGTCCTTTCAGAACTGTCTTATCAGTTAGTCGATTAACTTCTTCCCCAACTCCTCTACTTTCCAATACTGCCATTTCCTCATCCATTGCCTTTTTCCATTCTTCAACTTCGTCTGACTCCATTGCTTCTCAATAGGAATTTGGATCAGGAATGTGGTTAATTAATCCAGCGAATTCCTTTTTGTTGATCCTTGCTTGAAGGTTGCTGATTTTCTCTTGTTGAAATTGTCTTTGAAGTAGGTGTTGTTGTTTTCGATCTTCGATTTGGTTAGAATCAGTCATTTCAGTCATGTCTTTAGCAAATCTATCTGCTTCTTTAGACATTTTCTTATATATGTTTTGAATGGATCGTTTTATCTTTTCTTTTTCGAGTTGGAGTTGTTCAACTGCTTTTGCTGTCAGTTTAACTTGTCGTGACGTTCGTCGAGTAGGTTCTTCTGTGGGAAATGTCCCAGGTATTTCGGATGGTGTGTCTGTTGGAATGGTCTCTTTCGGAGTTGTTGTTTCATAAGTTGTTGGTTCGTAGTAATACTTAAGCGAGACTCCTCTTATCCGATCAAACTTAACGTTCTTGGATTTGGTTATTGTATGTCTATTGGGTATGTATATTCGAAATACTGTTGGATTGGAAGTGTATCCAACTAAATAACCTTCTTCCACGGTTTGGTCTAATTTACCTCTTTTATCAGATGGTATGTGTACCAATGCGTGGGTGAACCAGGATTGTAAGTGACTTATTGAGGGTTTCATTGAATAGAGTTGCTGATATGGTGTGGAGTTGATAGTCGAATGCCAGCGTCGGTTGTAAAGATAAGCCGTGGTGGAGTATGCTTCCCCCCATAGAAACTTCTTGTCTTCTGGGAGTATACAGCGTACTATCGTGTGTAAGGTTTGATTAATCCGTTCAGCTACACCATTGAGTTCAGGATGGTGTGGAGGAGAGGTAGTGTGCAAGGTGCCTTTTTTCTGAAGAAAGAGAGAGACATCCTGGTTTACGTATTCGGTTCCGTTATCGCTGTGAAGTGGCTTAATGATTTTACCGAACTGGGTTTGCGTATATTGCCAGAAATGGTGTATAGCCAACGAGGCTTGATCCTTGGATTTTAACAGGGATATCGAACAATATGTCCTATAATCGTCCACGAAGGTCATATAGTATTCGTTTTTTCCTATTGTGGGTGTCATGAAACGTCGACTAAGATCAGAGTGTATTTTATCAAAGGGTTGCTCTGTTCGAATGCCGACCGAGGGTGGAGCCGAGTGTTGGGATTTTTGCTTATTGCATTTGTCGCAATTAAACTCCTTTGGGATTTGTATGGGTGGAGAATCCTTGTATACATCTCGTATTATACTGGGATGGTGTTAGGCATACCGGAAGGCTTACCCTTCCTTTAGTGAATCAAGACCTATAGTTACCCTACCTTAGAATTCTGAGTTCGAAAGGACAAGCCAACACCCCCCCAGGTTTCTCTTTAGACGAGCCTGGCAACCCTCGTGCTGATTGTGTGGGAACTTTCTCAAGTGGTCACTGCTTTGTTTGATTTTTGCATTTTCGTTTTGTCTGGATGCATGTGCCATGGGTTTTCCTGACTCTTCCTGCTTGTTCTTTGATTTGATTCCTTTCGTCTATCTTCTTAGCTAGTCAAGGGTTTCTTGTTGGGGGCGAGATGTGCGGTTGGTTCCACACCAGAGGGACTTGGGGGGTGGGCTTTTTCCCAAGAGTATTGGAGGCTTTTTTATGCTATAGCGCGAGCTGCATGCAAGATTTTGTACCTTAAACAATAATCATATAATTCAAAAAAAAAAAAAAGAAAAGAAAAAGTACAAGAACTCGTATGCAGCGCTAGCTATGCGTAAACAAAACTATACTACTGGCGCCAGGGAAAAGGTCATCATCCCAAGTCCCTCTGGTATGGAACCGACCGCACATCTTGCCCGTAGAATCCTGACCCCTCCTTCACGCGGACACAGAGAAGATTGGCAAACAACAGAAAAGCAGGAAATAACAGGAAAACCCTTGCCATAGCCTCCCGAATCATAACAAAGTAAATCTAGCCTAAACGCTAGAAGGAAGGGATAACCACTAGAAAGGAAACCAAACAGAGGAAGAAAAACACCACTCAGATGGGGCCGGCCAAAAGTAGCACACATGCACTAGCGACCGAATCAATTACTCCGAGCCCCAGGCGTTGACCTCGACCAAGGAGGTAGTGCAATACCATGGAAGAGCGTAACCGAGGATGCGACCGTTGTAGCTGCGGGGGCGAGAGGAGCCACCTAGTAGTAAGGTACCAGCTAAGGGAGCGGAGTATAGCTGTAACCAAGCAAAGGGACGAAACCGGAGAGGAGAAAGGAGGGGTATACCCTAAGGCTAGAAAGGACCAACTAGAGCAACCGCAGCCGATGCTTTTCCGACAGCGAGGCGAAAGATGAGGCCGTGACATTACTAACCGAAGTGTTCCCCGACCGGGCACACATAATCGCAATGGTGGAGTACTTCGCAAGGGGCTTGGAAGACAACAGCGCCGAAGGTAAACAAAGCGAGAGGGGTTGCCGACCGTGCAAAACCTAAGCGAGGCGCAAAGGCGATGGGGGGAAACGGGGCAGCAACCAACTTAATGAGCGGAGGTGAATGATGAACGAAGGCAAAAACCTCAAGGAGGGGGGGCCAAGAGGCCAGGAGGTGGAGGTGAGGAGGTAGCGTCACTCCCCTAGGCAGAAGCCATCAAGGGGCAGGAGAGGGGGTGGTGGTGGATCCCACGATGATTTCCCTGGTATTGAGATTTCAATCGCCGGAGGTGTAGGGGAGATGGTTTGTGGCTCTAACTATCGTATTTTTTCTTTTTTATTTATATCATTTTAATTTTTGTTCATCAAGCTAAAAAGCTAACTAGGTACAAACGGCCCATTCACCCTGCGGTATGAAGCCAAATAACCTCCAGCAACAGTCCATTCCTCATCCCTCCTGCTAAAAACCCTCTGACCCTGCCCGATACGGTTGGGACTAAGGAACTATCCGGTGCTATGGGTAGAAAACTACCAGAGAAATTACAGGCCTGAATACAATGAACCAAAAACCTCCGCAGACGTGCAGCCCATAAGACAAAACCCCAACCCGACAGTGAACAACCGAGGAAAAGTAAGGAAACCTCAAGGCCATCTAGAAAGGAACACCAAAACCCAAGAACCGTAGACAACCCACCCTTAGCCCAGCAGTAGACCCCATTCTGATGAAGGAGGGAAGGGATCAAGGAGCCAGCAAGACAAAGTCATGGCCTCAATAGCACACACAAAGGGGTAAATATACCCGGGGCGTAAAGCCCGGCCAAGGGGCAAGCGAATCCCAGAGGGAGATCCGAATCCAAACCAACCAATAGGAAGTGTGTGGCAGGACAGAGTAAAGACCGTAGGCCTGCCGGAAACCGGACCGGGGGGGGCGCATGTCCTGCGAGGGACAGAGGCGGCAGCATGATACCCCTAGGAACAAGAGAATTTCACCAGCACTCACGCAGCCATGCCAGATCCCAACTCGAGACCATCATGAGGGAACAGAGGCCAGGCGGTGAGGGCAGTATGGTGCCAGCCAAGGAGAGAAGGCAGTAGGGTGTGAGCCGACAAAACCGTAGGAGCGGAGAAAGGAGGGGTAGACCCAAACCGAGAAGTACGAGGGAAGGCGACCGAAGCGAGATCACAACTTTTCAACGATGCCGACCGTACCGGACAGGACTCTCAGGAGATAGTGCAATACCAGAGAGAAGATCCACCGGGGCCACTACCTCACCGATAGCCTGTGACTGCGACCGACCCATTGACGAGGTAAGGGGGTTGCCGACCGTGCAAAGTGTTAAGCGAGGGCAGCGAAACACAGTGCGGAGAAAGGAGGGGAGAGTAATAGTGAAACCCCTAGACAAAGACTGCCCGTAGACAATGTCATCAGGAGGGAATTGGAGTGGAGAGGCGGAGGGGAGTAGCTTCACCCTTCTAGGTAACTAGCCCATCAAAGAAGGGGAGAGGGACCAACCGTGATGATTTCCCATGGTGTTCAGATTTCAATCGCCAGAGGTGTAGGGGAGAAGGTTCGTGGCTCTAACTATCGTACTTCTTTTTTTTTTCTTTTTCTTTTTCTTTTTTTATTTTTTTTTATTTATATAATGTATTCATTATTAAGGTACAAGAACTCGCATGCAGCGCTAGCTATGGCGTGAACAAAACCTTAATCCCAAAAACTAGTAACAAAGGAAAAACCACACCACCATCTCCAAGAGCGTCAAGTACTCGACGCAGCACCAACACATGGTTGACAAAGGGAAGTACAAGCACGATACTAGCTAAACAACTAACTCGTTACTGAAGGAAAGCAACCTAAAGTCCACCGCAAAAGAAAACCTAAACGGGGCGAGGCGGGGAAGAGGTGAGGAGGGCCCCGGGGAGGGGGGAGGATGGAGGGGAGGGAAAGACCATCGAGGCCGGCGAGGGTGGCAGAGAAGGGAACATGTCCGGCGGGGAGTTCGTAGAAGAACCCTTGATGTAGACAGTGAGGGAGGAGAGGAGGGAGACCGAGGACCAAAGAGGAGTGTCAGGACCGACTGAGGTCAAGCCTTGGATGTGGCGAGACCTGGCGGCAGCTTTTGCTGGGCAGCGTACATCAGCAAAAAATTACCCTGCGTCAGAGACGGCGCCGTTGCGTCCTGACGCACGCGACGTTGAATCTGCGTCCCCTGCATCCTGTGCGTCCTGAGTTGCTTCCTCTGCGTCCCCTGCGCCCTTTGCCTCCTGAGTTGCGTTCCCTGCGTCCTGTGCGTCCTGAGTTGCCTGGCAACGCCCGCTCAAATTCCATGCGTCCTGAGTTTCCTCGCAACGCCGGCTCGCATCCTATGCCACCCGGGCCGTGCTGCGAGCTTCTTTGTGTCAGGATGGGAGGTTGCCTCATAGCAGCGTCCTGAATACCTCCAGGCGCCCGTCCGTTCAAGTTACTTCGATCTGCTAATGGATGCAGCCTATTATCGCCTCTTCGTTGCGTCGGCTGGCATCGGGAGTAGTAGCACTTTTTTTTTTAAATCATGTCTTCCGCGCGCAGGTCATATACTACTGATCATCCGCCCTTGGAGTTTATGGATCTGGTGATTCTACTCAATAGCTTGTTTAATCATCAGTAGATTTTATACTACTATACTAGCACTAGGCTCCTCCCGCAATCAATCCCCGATGCAAAATAGCATCGCAGATGCCTTCTGATAACCGGATCCCTTAATATACCTCGTTAAATGTTCTCAAATCGATACGGCTATTGACAATCCAGCGCCGAGCCCCCTCTGGGATAAGGTGCGCCAGGCCGAGAATTGTCCCTATGTCAACTACAGTAAACTCCCGAGCATCCTCCTTCATTTGGACGGTAACAAGGCTATGTACGTCTGATATCCGCCCTGAGTTCAC
>Ga0307509_10005707_pt1 | contig 17162 bp, 14 predicted proteins | sample 10_EM_MG_FD_202245 | JGI IMG/M metagenome (GOLD analysis project Ga0307509, IMG submission 202245) | Populus trichocarpa ectomycorrhiza microbial communities from riparian zone in the Pacific Northwest, United States - 10_EM | ecosystem: Host-associated > Plants > Roots > Unclassified | place... | reverse complement strand
CCCCGAGCTACTGATCTGTCCTTTCGAACCCGCGACGCCGACCGGCACCTATCCCCCTGGGGGCTGGTCGGCGTCGCGTATTCATGGAATGGAAGAAGAGGTCAGGAGAGCTGGGCCCGGATCACGTCGGCGAGCGGGGTCGCCGGGCGGCCGATCAGCGCCTCCAGATCGGTACGCGGCACGTCGAGCGCACCCCGCGACGCGGCCGCGTCCGAATTGGCGATGATCTCGGCGACCGGCTGCGGCAGGCCCACGCCGACCAGCAGTTCGGCGTACTTCTCCTCGGACAGGTCGGTGTAGGTGACCGGCTTGCCGGACTGGCGGGAGATCTCGTCGGCCAGCTCGGTGAGGGTGAACGGCTCGCCGCCCAACTCGTACACCTGGCCGGCGTGCCCCTCGCCCACCAGGACGGACGCCGCGGCCTCGGCATAGTCGGCCCGCGGCGCCGCGGCGATCTTGCCGGCGCCGGCCGCGCCGAACAGGCCGTGCTCGATCGCCTGCTGGACGTTGTAGTTCTCGGTGTACCAGCTGTTGCGCAGGATCACGTGCGGCAGGCCGGAGTCGGCCAGCAGCCGCTCGGTGACCAGGTGCTCGCCGGCCAGCTTCATGTCGGTGGTGTCGGCCTTGGGTGCGCTGGTGTAGACGACGAGCCCGACGCCCGCCTTCTTGGCCGCCTCGACGATGTTGGTGTGTTGCGGGACGCGCTGGCCGACCTCGCTGCCGGAAATGAACAGCACCTTGTCGGCGCCGGTGAACGCCGCGGTCAGCGAGTCGACGTCGTCGTAGGAGACCTGCTTGGTGGTCACGCCCAGGTCGGCGATCTTGTCGACCTGGCGGCCGAGCCCGACGATCTCGCTCGCCGGTACGCCCTTGGCCAGCAGGGACTCGATGGCGAGGCGGCCGAGGTGTCCGGTGGCGCCGGTGACGACGATGGTCATGATCTTCTCCTAGTGACGGTGAGCAATGCCTGTCAGAAGGAGAGAACATTGCTGCTCAGAGCTTACTTCCCAACAGATAGTGGGCACCTTGAAGTGCAGTACTAACCTGAGCGATAGTGGAGAGATGAGGGCCAACGTTTACGAGGCGAACTGCCCGAGCCGGCAGATCCTCGACCGGATCGGCGACACGTGGAGCGTCCTGGTCGTGGTGATGCTCGCCGAGGGCACGCATCGGTACACCGAGCTGGCCAAGCGCATCGAGGGGATCAGCCCCAAGATGCTCACCCAGACGCTGCGCGGGCTCGAGCGGGACGGGCTGATCACCCGTACGGTGCACCCGGTCGTGCCACCCCGGGTCGACTATGCGCTCACCGAGCTCGGCCGCAGCCTGTATGGGCTGGTCGAGGGCCTGGAGAAGTGGGCCGAGACGCACATCGAGGATGTGCAGTCGGCCCGCGAGGCGTACGACACTGCTCAGGCGTAAAGGGCGAAATACACCGCTATATGGTGGGAGATGGCCGCGACCAGCGTGCAGGCATGGAAGAACTCGTGGTGTCCGAAGACGCTCGGCCACGGGTTCGGCCGCCGCAGGGCGTAGAAGATCGCGCCGATCGTGTAGATCATGCCGCCGACGACCAGCAGCACCAGGCAGGCCACGCCGCCGTGGCGCAGTACGTCGGGGAGGATCGCGATCGCGGCCCAGCCGAGCGCCACGTACAGCGGCGCGCCGGCCCAGCGCGGCAGGTGCGGCCAGACGACCTTCAGCGCCACGCCGCCGATCGCCCCGCCCCAGATCAGGCTCAGCATCAGCGTCGCCTTGCCGGGCGAGAGCAACTCCACGCAGAACGGCGTGTAGGTGCCGGCGATGAAGATGAAGATCATCGAGTGATCCATGCGGCGCATGATCTGGTAGCCGCGTTCGCTCCAGACCCGGCGGTGGTAGAGCGCGCTGATCCCGAACAGGCCGCACACGGTGGCGCTGTAGATCAGGCAGCTCAGAAAGGGGGCGACGCCGGGTCGGCTGAGTGCGATGGAGCTGAGCACGATGCCGCAGACGAGGGCGACGAAGAACGCGTACTGGTGCAGGCGGCCGCGCAGGCGTGGTTTGCCTAGGTCGGCCGGCTTCATCCGGAGCGGGGCGGCGGTCGTCACGCCTCCTAGGTTACGGCACCGTAAGTTACTGGCAAGTAGTGAAGCCGCTCACCCGGGTGCGTCCGGCAAGATGTCCGTCATGAGACTAAGGCCGGTCGGGCGGTCCGCGCTGCTGATCGAGTGCCGCGACGGCGACCAGGTCTCCGCCTGGCGGGCCGAGCTGTGGCGTCGCCGGGAGGCCGGTGAGCTGCGGTTTGTCGACATCGTGCCGGGCGCGACAACGATTCTGCTCGATGGGGTCGAGCCGACCGCGGCCGCGCTTCTGACCGAATCGCCCCCGCCGCCCACCGTTTCGCCGACTGATGGTCCACTCGTCGAGATTCGTACCACTTTCGACGGGGAAGATCTCGCGGAGGTAGCCGCCCGGTGGGGCGTTTCGTCGGTTCTTGCGGTGGAGAGATTGATCTCCACGCCGTTGACCGTGGCGTTTTGCGGTTTCGCGCCGGGCTTCGCCTATATGCGCGGGCTGCCGGAGGAGTGGGCGGTGCCCCGGCTCGCCGCCCCGCGGCCTCGCGTTCCGGTCGGGGCCGTCGGCCTGGCCGGGTCCTATGTGGGTATTTATCCGGCGGCCTCGCCGGGCGGGTGGCGGTTGGTCGGACAAACCCATCAAAACCTTTTTGACGTACGCGAGGATCCGCCCGCACTTTTGCCGCCCGGGACGAGAGTTCGACTGGTGGCGGCATGATCACGGTCGTACGGTCCGGGCCGCTCACGACCGTCCAAGACCTCGGTCGCCCCGGCTACGCCCATCTCGGAGTCCCCAGGTCAGGCGCGCTCGACCAGGCGGCGCTCCGCCGAGCGAACGCGCTGGCCGGCAACCGCGTCGAGACCGCCGGCCTGGAGACGACGCTGCTCGGGTGCGCGCTCCGCTTCGAGGTCACTGCCCGGGTTGCGGTCACCGGCGCCGAGGCGGTGGTGCGGATCGACAAGCAGCCGATCTCGACCGGCGAGGCGTTCAAGGTGCCGGCCGGCGCGGTGCTGGAGATCGGCCGGGCCCACCGAGGCGTGCGGTCGTACCTGGCGGTCGCCGGCGGAATCGACGTCGAGCCGGTCCTGGGCAGTAGGTCGACCGACACCCTCTCCGGCCTGGGCCCACCCAAGCTCGCGGACGGCATGACCCTCCCGATCGGCGCCGATTCGCCGACCATGGGCGATTTGCCGACTGTAGGCGATTTGCCGGCCCTGGAGGACGAAGCGGACAAAAGCGGCGAAGTTCTGCTGGGCGTTCGACTCGGGCCACGGGACGACTGGTTCGAGGCCGCGGGGCTGTTCGCCCAGGCGTACACGGTCACGCCGTTGAGCAACCGCGTCGGCTGCCGGCTGGCCGGCAGCGCCCTGACCCGCACCCAGGCCGGCGAACTGGCCTCCGAAGGAGTGGTGCTCGGGGCGGTGCAGGTCCCGCCCGACGGGCAACCGCTGATCTTCCTGGCCGATCACCCGACGACCGGCGGCTACCCGGTGATCGGCGTGGTCGACGACGTGACACCGCTCGCGCAGGCGCGGCCGGGGACTACGGTGCGGTTCCGTGCGATCGATTGACCTGAACGCGGATCTCGGCGAGGGCTTCGGCCGATGGACCCTCGGCGACGACGAGGCTCTGCTCGACATCGTGACCTCGGCCAACGTGGCGTGCGGCTTCCACGCCGGCGACCCGGCGACCATGCACCGGATCTGCCGGGCGGCGGTGGAGCGGGGGGTCGCGGTCGGTGCGCAGGTCGGCTATCGGGACCTGGCGGGTTTCGGGCGGCGGCGGATCGACTACGACCTCGGCGAACTGCGTGACGACGTGCTGTACCAAATCGGAGCGTTGGAAGCGTTCTGCCGGATCGCCGGGGGACGGGTGCGGTATGTGAAGCCGCACGGCGCGCTCTACAACACCGCGGCGGTCGACGAGGGACAGGCGTCGGCGGTGGTCGCGGCGGTGCGCTCCTACGACGCGGGGCTGCCGGTGCTGTGCCAGCCGGGGTCGGTGCTCGCGCGGCTGGCCGTCGGGGCCGGGCTGACCGCCGTCGCCGAGGGCTTCGCCGATCGGGGATATCGCGCCGACGGGACGCTGGTGCCGCGGTCGGCCGAGGGCGCGTTGATCCACGACCCCGACGCGGTGGTCGCCCGGGTCGTGCGGATGGCGGTCGAGGGCGTGGTGGAGACTGCCGCGGGCGAGATCGTCCCCTGCCCGGTGGCGTCGATCTGCCTGCACGGTGACACGCCCGGCTCGGTGGAACTCGCCGGCCGGGTTCGAGCCGGCCTGCTGGCGGCCGGGGTGGAGCTCAGGCCTCGTCCATCCCGCGGAGGATCAGCGGAAGGCGAGCCGGCCCGTCCGGCGTGACGACGATCGGCACGCCCCAGTCCTGCCGGGTGAGGTGGCAGGCCGGGAACTCGACATCGACGTCGACATCGCAGGTAGCGGCCTGCGCCACCACCTGCAGCACGCCCTTGGCAACGTCCGGGTTGATCACCAGGGCCCGGGACAGATCGGTCGTGCGGCCCGCGCCCGCGAGCAGCAGCTCGGGCGGCGACGCCGACACCTCCAGCCGGGTGGACGGCCCGAACTGCGCGTCCAGCTTCTGCCCCGGCGCCGGCGTAAAGATCACATCCAGGGTCAGGGGCCCGGGCGCCACCGGCGACGGCGGCCGCTCGGTCTTCTGCCGCTCCCCGGTCACCGTCTTGAGCACCCCGGCGGCCAGCCGGGTCAGCCGGTGGGCGCCCGACTCGACCACGAACACCGCCCCGGCCCGCGTGACCAGGACGTCGCTCGGCTCGGCCAGCCCGGTATCGACCGTGGACACCACGTCGGTCACCGGGTCGTAGTGGCGAACCGCGCCGTTGTACGTGTCCGCGATCAGCACCGACCCGTCGGGTAGCGCCGCCACCCCGAGCGCGTGCTGCAACAGCGCCTGCTTGGCCGGCCCGTCGACGTGCCCGAAATCGAACAGCCCCTGCCCGACCGCGGTGTGCAGGAACCCCGCCTCGATGTAGCGCACGGCCGAGGTCTCGCTGTCTGCGATCCACAGCCGGTCGCCGCCCACCGACAGGCCGGACGGCTGGGCCATCCACACGTCCGGGATCGGGCCGTCGCGCAGGGCCTCGACCGTGGTGCCGGCATAGACGCCGACCGTCGACTCGGCCGGGTCGAACCACCACAGCTGGTGGATGCCGGCCATGGCGACGATGACCCGGTCGTCGTACCAGGCCAGGTCCCACGGCGAGGACAGGTCGGCGTCGAGGGCCGGCTGGGTGCCCTCGACCGCCGACCGCCACGGCCGGCCGGAACCGGCCACCAGGGTGATCTCCTCGCTGGTCAGGGACAGGCCGCGCAGCTGGTGGTCGACCGTGTCGGCGACCAGCACGTCGTAGCCGACCCGGGACGCGATCGCCGGCGGGAGCAGCAGCAGGCCCTGCGGCTCGCTGAACGGGGCGCCCCGCTCGCCGCTGCCGAAGCGGCGGACCAGCGTCTCGCCGTCCGCGGTCAGCTCGACGATCGAATGCCGGGCGGTGTCGGAGACCAGCAGGTTGCCGCTCGGCAGCTCGATCGCCTTGCCGGGGAAGCGCAGCAGCGTATCCGCGGGCGCCGGCGGCACGTACGGGCCGTCGCCGCGGTGCAGGGTGCCGTCCGCGGCGTGCTTGGCGATCAGCTCGTCGACCAGCCGGGACAGGCCCTCGGCGTGCCCCTCGCCGGCCATCGACGCGACCAGGTAGCCGGTCGGGTCGATCACGGCGAGCGTGGGCCAGGCTTTGGCCGCGTACTGCTGCCAGAGGTACATATCGGCGTCGTCGATCACCGGGTGGTGCACGCCGTAGCGCTCGACCGCGGCGGCCAGCGCCTGGTGGTCACGCTCGTGCTCGAACTTGGGCGAGTGCACGCCGATCAGCACCAGCGCGTCGCCGTACTTCTCCTCGAGCGGACGCAACTCGTCGAGGACGTGCAGGCAGTTGATGCAGCCGTACGTCCAGAAGTCCAGAATGACGATCTTGCCGCGCAGGTCGGCCAAGGTCAGATCCTTGCCCCCGGTGTTCAGCCAGCCTCGGCCCCGCAGCTCGGGCGCCCGCACGCGCGCAGTCATCGCACCATCGTGCCAGCCCCTGCGGACCGGACCAGCACGAAGGTGGTCAGGATGACAGCGCGTCGGCTCTTCGGCTTCAGCTCTTCGGCTTCGGCTCTTCGGCTTCAGCTCTTCGGCTTCAGCTCTTCGGCTTCAGGCACAGGATCTGGGTCTTGCCGTCGCTGGTCGGGTTCTGCACGTACGGCTGCTTCGCGTCCTCGCACTTCGAGTGGTCGTCGACGATCGACACCACCGTGAACGCCGACGCGTCGCCGCAGTCCGCCTTCACCGCGGCGTTGCCGTCGCGCTTCACGCAGTCACCGGTGCTGACGCTGATCGCCTTGCTCTTGTCGCCGGCCACCAGGTAGACGACGCCGAGCGCGACGCCGAGCAGCAGCACCGCACCGACCACGACCGCGATCAGGATCGGCAGCATCCGCACTCGTGGCGCGTTGGGCTTGGCGGGGACGCCGTCCGTCGCCGGCTTGAACTGGTCGAAACGACCCTGATCGGGCCGGCTGGGCCAGTTGGTCGTATCGTCCGGGCTCGGCGGGGTCACGGTCGCCCGGCTCGCCGCGCCGGAGAAGTCCGGGCCGATGCCGTTAGGGCCCATGCCATTCGGGCCCATGCCGTTCGAGCTCATGCCGTTCGGGCCGCCGCCGGTCGGGCCCTGCGCCGGGTAGGGCGAGGTGCCGTTCGGGCTGGGCGGCGGGAACGGCGAGCCCTGCGCCGGGAACGGCGAGGTGCCGTTCGGGCTCGGCGGGAAGGCGGCCGGCGGGGCGTACGGGTTGTCCCGGCCGGCGATATCCGTGGTGAGCTCGCTGTACTGCTCCGGCGGGTAGCCGTTGCCCGGGCCGCTCGGCGCCGGGTTGATGAACTCGCCGAAGGCCGGCCCCCCGGGCTGCGGCCCGGACGGCGCTGGGTTGATGAACTCGCCGAAGGCCGGGCCACCGGGCTGCGGCCCGGACGGCGCCGGGGTGCTCGCCGCGCCGAACGGCGGCTGCGCGCGGGGCGGCTCGCCACCGAACGGCGGCTGCGCGCGGGGCGGCTCGCCACCGAACGGCGGCTGCGCGCGGGGCGGCTCGCCACCGAACGGCGGCTGCGCGCGGGGCGGCTCGCCACCGAACGGCGGCTGCTCACCCGGGGTGCCGGAGCTGGGGAAATCCGACGGCGGGGCGACGCGGGCGCTGGCCGAGGCACGCGCGGTGGCGCGAGCCGGCGACTGCGGCGCGATGCCCTGGGCGGGCTCGGTGCCGGGTCCGTTGTGGGCACCCGGGTTTTGCGGGTACGCCGGGGAGCCGAACCCGCCGGGTGCGGCGAACGCGCCGGGAGCGGGCCGGTCGTCGAACTCCTCGCTGGGAGGCTCCTCGTCGGCGGGCTCGGCCGGGCGACCGTAGACGCGGGCCTGTGGCGCGGCGACCGGCGGCGGGATCTCGCCCGGGTCGACCGGCGCGACCCGGCTGGCCGACGGCACTGAGGCGCTCGCGGTCACCGGACGGGCCGAGCCAACCGCGGCCGGATGCTCGGCCGGGTCGCGCGGGGCGGGCACCGAGCCGTTGCGACTCTCCGCAACGATCGGGGAACCGGCCGGGGCAGCGCCGAGTGAGGCGCCGGGCACCCGCTGTGGGTAGCCGCCGTCCTGGGTCTCGGGGCGGCGGTAGAGCGTGTGCTCGTCCTGGGCGTCGGGCGCGGCGCCGAAGGCCGGCTGCTCGGGCTGGAACGGAGTGGCGGGCCGCTCACCGAAGGGCGCGGGCGAAGCGGGACGCTCACCGAAGGGCGCCGGCGACGCGGGGCGCTCACCGAAGGCCGCGGCCGCGGACCCCGGGCGTTCGCCGAACGGCGATTCGGAGGCGGCCGGGCGCTCAGCGAACGGCGCCGGCGGCTCCCCGAACGGGGATGCGGGCCGTTCACCGTAGGGCGCGGCGGACCCGGAAGCGGGCCGCTCACCGTAGGGCCGTTCACCGAACGGCTTCGCAGACCCGGAAGCGGGCCGCTCACCGTAGGGCGCGGCAGACCCGGAGACGGGCCGCTCACCGTAGGGCGCGGCAGACCCGGAAACGGGCCGCTCACCGAACGGCCGGGCGGCAAAGGGCGGAGCCTCCTCGGCGTCGCCCTGGCCGAGTGGGGAAGCCTCGCTGCCGAACTGTGCGGCGGGCGGCGCGGACTCGTAGGCGGCGGGCGAGGCCGGCCGGGCCGAGCCATAGACGGGCTGATCGCCGGCGAACGGCGCGGCCGGCGGCTCGAACGGCGAGCCGGCCGGCGCGGGCTGGTCGAAGGGCGAGCCGGCCTGAGGCCGGGCCGATCCGAACGCCGGACCACCGGAACCTGGCGACGGCTCGCCAGGCGCGGGACGGCCGAACGGATCGGGCAGTCCGGCCCGGCCCGGCTCGGCAGCGGACGGCTGGTCGCCACCGGGCCGACGCCCGAAGGGGTCGCCCTGCTGATCGGCGTTGGCGGCGGGCCGACGCCCGAACGGGTCGCCCTGCTGATCGGCGTTGGCGGCGGGCCGACGGCCGAACGGGTCGCCCTGCTCGTCGGGGATGGCGGCGGGCCGGCGCCCATACGGGTCGGACGGCTGCTCGGCTGCCGAAGCGGCGAGCCGGCGCCCATACGGGTCGCCCGACTGCTCGTCAGGGGAAGCGGGCCGGCGTCCATACGGGTCGGACGGCTGCTCGTCAGGGGAGGCGCCCGGCGGCGGCCCGAAGGCGCTGAACGACCCCTCCGGCTGAGCCGACCCGGCCGGCGGCCCGAACGGCGCGTGCTGGCTGCGGATCGGCAGGTCGGTGACGGGCGCGGGCGGCTGAGCGGCCGGCAGCTCCGACTTGGGCTCGCCCATCGGTGGCGCCGGCGGCACGGTGGCCGCGCCCCGCAACGGGAAGCCGCCACTCTCGCCGCGACGGGTAGGAAAGCCCCCACCGCGCAGCGGGAAGCCACTGCCCTCGTCGGGGTTGCCGCCGCGCAGCGGGAAGCCGCTGCCCTCGTCGGAATTGCCGCCGCGCAGTGGAAAGCCGCTGCCCTCGTCGGGATTGCTGCCGCGCAGTGGAAAGCCGCTGCCTTCGTCGGGCCCGGCGCCGCGCTGCGGGAAGCCGCCGCTGTCGCCGGTGCGCGGGCGCACCGCCGGCGGCGCACCGGGCAGGTCTCCGAGGGTCGCGCCGGGCACCCGGACGCGCTGGTCGCCAAAGGCGGAAAGGCCGGGCGGGCGGCCCATGGCCGGGTCGGCCTCGGGCCCGGTGGCCTGGCTTGCCGGCGAGAGCGGCGGGGGCGGGGGCGGCGGCGGAACCGTACCGCGACCGGGCGTGCCGGCCGCGAAGCCGTCGAACTCGCCGATCGTGGCCGGGTCGACCGCGGCCGGGGTGCGCTGCGGCAGCGGGAACGGGTTGCCCCCGTCGGCAGGCGCGGGGGCCTGCTGCGGTGCCCACGCCGAGCGCGGCGGCTCGGGGGCATTGCCGGAGGCAGGGACAAAAGGCGAATCGGAAGAACCGGGCGGCGCGAACGGCGAAGAGGCCGCATTCGGCGCACCTGTCCCATATGTGGACGCGGCGGCGCCGGGCGAGACCGAGCCGTACGGCGAGGCGCCCCGCTGCGGGAGCGAGCCGTTCTCCGCCTCGGGCTGCGGCACCCGGGCCGAACCGTACGAGGTGCCGGACGGGGTGGCGGGCCGGGCCGCGTCGGAGCCCGAGCCGAAGGTGCTGACCGCGGGCACCACGAACGGCGAGCCGCCGTTCGGCGTGGCCTGCGGAGGCGGAGCGTACGAGCTGGGGAAACCGTCGGCGGGCGGCGGTGCGGAGGCCCGGCCGGCGGCCCGGCGGCCGTCGGCGTCCGGCGGGAAGTCGTCCGACGTGGGACCGCCCGACGTGGCCTCGGCCGGCGGCATACCGGCGTAATGCCCCTCGGACGTCATGAGCGCCTCCTCGTCAAATCGGCCGTGCCAGCTTTGCACGGACGCGACTCACCGGCGAATCAGACCGGCGCGCCGTGCCCGCCTCCGCGGTCAGGCCCTGCGGGACCTCGTACGACGCGGATGCGTCAGGCCCAGCTCCGCGCCGACCGGCCGAGCCGGCTGGGAACCGTGCCCAACCGTACCGGGCCGAAGCGACGTGAGGAATCCCGGTGTACGCCCGGAAGGGGACCTTGAACGGATCTTTAAGGGAGTCTTCAAAGAAGAAAGGACCCGTCCGGATGTACCCGGACGGGCCCTCGTAACGCTCTGGATCAGAAGGTCTTGCGCTGCGCGAAGATGGCGATCTCGTTGCGCATGGCCTGGGTGGGCGCGGACTGCCACGCCCGGTCGATGGCCCGGTTCTCGCGGTTGATCATTCGACGCTGGCGGACGCGGTCGACGATGCTCATGGTGCTGGTCACTTCCCTTTTGGCCCTGCTCGGGCCACGTCTTCGGTGCTCTGTTCGAGGCAATTCCATTGTGACTCGCTTCGAACCGATCCACCAACGATTTAGGGGGTGATCGTGGGCACTCGCCTAACGATCGAAGGCCGGAATAACTGGTCGCTTAATTTTCTGCGGTGTGCCTACGTCCAGGACAGCAGGGTCGCCTCCGGGTCGGTGAGGAACTCGCCGATGTCCCGGAGGAACTTCGAGCCCAGCTCACCATCGATGACCCGGTGGTCGAAGGAGAGCCCGAGGGTGGTCACCTGACGGATCTTGATCTTGTCTTTGTGGACCCAGGGCGTGGGCTTGACCGAGCCGAACGCCAGGATCGCGGACTCGCCCGGCGGCAGGATCGGGGTGCCGGTGTCGACGCCGAAGACTCCGACGTTGGTGATCGAGAAGGTGCCGCCGGCCATGTCCGCCGGCGGGGTCTTGCCTGACCTCGCCACCCGTACAAGTGTGTTCAGCGCCTCGGCCAGCTCTCGCAAGGTGAGACGCCCGGCGTCCTTGATGTTGGGAACGATGAGGCCGCGCTCGGTCGCCGCGGCGATGCCGAGATTCACGTACTCCTTGACCACGATCTCACCGGTCGCCCCCGACCAGGTCGAGTTGACCATCGGGTGCCGCCCGACCGCGAGCAGCACCGCCTTGGCCACCAGCAGCAGCGGCGAGACCCGGACGTCCTGGAATTCGGGACGTCCCTTGATCTTCTCGAGCGCCTTCATGCTCCGTGTCACATCGACGGTGAGGAACTCGGTGACGTGCGGCGCGGTGAACGCCGAGGCCACCATGTTCTCCGCGGTCAACTTGCGGACTCCCTTGACCGGGATCCGCTGCTCGCGCGAGGCGTCGAAAACCGCGGTGGCCGGGGCCGCCGGGGCCTGTTGCGCTGCCGCCTTGTGTACGTCGTCCCGAGTCACCGACCCCATCGGCCCGCTTCCGGCGAGCGCGGTCAGGTCGACGCCCAAATCCCGGGCCAGCTTGCGCACCGGGGGTTTGGCCAGGACCGGTCCGCCGCGCCCGTTCGCCGGCGTGACCTCGGGCACCGGCGAAGGCGAAGGCGAAGGCGGAGGCGAAGGCGAAGGCGAAGGCGAAGGCGAAGGGGCGGACACAGGCGCGGACACCGGGGGCTGTGCGGGCGGCGTACCCACTCTTGGCCGACGCTTGGCGGCGGTGGTCCGCGGGCCGTAACCCACCAGGACGGCCGTACGGCCCCCGGGCGCCGGACCGCCGATCAGACCCGGCTCGACCGCGCCCTCGGCCGGCGCCATCTCGACGGCCGCCAGCGACTCGGCCGACGGCTCGGGCAGCGCACCGGCCGACGGGTCGGTATCGATCGCGACGATGGGCGCGCCCACTTCGACCGTCGTGCCGGCCTCGTGGAAGATCCGGGTGACGACGCCGGCCCACTTGGCCGGGATCTCCACCGCGGCCTTCGCCGTCTCCACCTCGACGATCGGCTGGTTCAGCTCGATCGTGTCGCCCACCTTGACCAGCCAGGAGAGGATCTCTCCCTCGGTCAGGCCCTCGCCGAGGTCGGGCAGGGTGAACTCCTTGATCCGCGACATCGGCGTCACCAGCCGAACGAGCGGTCGACGGCGTCCAGCACCCGGTCGAGATCGGGGAGGTAGTCCTCCTCGACCCGGGCGGCCGGATAGGGAACGTCGTAGCCGGTCACCCGCAGCACCGGCGCCTCTAGTGAGTAGAAGCACTCCTCAGTGATCCGGGCGGCCAACTCGGCGCCCAGGCCCAGGTTGCCCGGCGCCTCGTGCACGACGACGGCCCGGCCGGTGCGGCGCACCGACGCGTAGACCGTGTCCATGTCCAGCGGCGACAGCGAGCGCAGGTCGATGACCTCGAGGTTCCGCCCGTCCTCGGCGGCCGCGGTGGCCGCGTCCAGCGAGGTGCGGACCATCGGCCCGTACGCCAGGATCGTCGCGTCCGTGCCCGGCCGGGCCACCCGCGCCGAGTGCAGCGGGAACGCGCCGGCGAGCGGGGCGTCCAGCTCGACCTCCCCCTTCTCCCAGTACCGCCGCTTCGGCTCGAAGAAGACGATCGGGTCGTCCGAACGAATCGCCTGACGGATCATCGTGTACGCGTCCGCCGGGTTCGAGCAGCTCACGACCTTGAGACCGGGGATGTGCGCGAAGAGCGCCTCGGGGGACTCGGAGTGGTGCTCGACCGCGCCGATGCCGCCGCCGAACGGGATGCGGATCACAATCGGCAGTCTTACGTTGCCCAGCGAGCGGTAGAACATCTTCGCGACCTGGGCCACGATCTGGTTGAACGCCGGGAACACGAAGCCGTCGAACTGGATCTCGCAGACCGGGCGGTAGCCGCGGATGGCCAGGCCGACCGCGGTGCCGACGATGCCCGACTCGGCCAGCGGGGTGTCGATCACGCGGTCCTCGCCGAAGTCCTTCTGCAGGCCGTCGGTGATCCGGAACACGCCGCCGAGCTTGCCGACGTCCTCACCCATGATGATGACCTTGGAGTCATCCTCGAGCGCGCGGCGCAGGCCGTGGTTGAGTGCCTTGCCAAGGGTGATCGTCTCGCTCATCAGTGGGCGCTCCCCTCGAACGTCGCGTGGTACCGCTCGAACTCGGCCTTCTGGGCCGCGATCTCGGGCGAACCGTGCGGGTAGACGTTGTCGAACAGGGTCACCGGCTGCGGGTCCGGCATGGCCAGCACCCGCTCGCGCAGGTCGAGCGCGAGCTTCTTGGCGGCCTCGTCGATCTCGCCGAAGAAGGTGTCGTCGGCGAGCTGCTGCTTGGTGAGGAACGCCTTCATCCGGGCGATCGGGTCCTTCGCCTTCCACGACTCGACCTCGCTGGCGATGCGGTAGCGGGTCGGGTCGTCCGAGCTGGTGTGCGCGCCCATCCGGTAGGTGTACGCCTCGATCAGCGTCGGGCCCTGGCCGTTGCGGGCCTGGTCCAGCGCGGCGCGGGTGACCGCGTAGCTGGCCAGCACGTCGTTGCCGTCGATCCGGACGCCGGGGAAGCCGTAGCCGAGCGCGCGGCGGTACAGCGGGATGCGGGTCTGCCGCTCGAGCGGCTCGGAGATCGCGTACTGGTTGTTCTGGCAGAAGAACACGATCGGGGCGTTGAACACGCCGGACCAGACGAACGCCTCGTTGACGTCACCCTGGCTGGTGGCGCCGTCGCCGAAGTACGCGATCACGGCCTCGCCGTCGGCGTTGCCGGTCTTGCCGTCCATGGTGATGCCCATGGCGTAGCCGGTGGCGTGCAGCGTCTGGGCGCCGATGACGATGGTGTAGGTGTTGAACTTGAACTCGTTCGGGTCCCAGCCGCCCTGGTCGACCCCGCGGAACAGGCCGAACGGCATGATCGGGTCGATCCCGCGGGTGTAGAGGACGCCGTGCTCGCGGTAGGTGGGGAAGGCCATGTCCTGGGCGCGCAGCGCACGACCGGAGCCGACCTGGGCCGCCTCCTGGCCGAGCAGGCTGGCCCAGATGCCGAGCTCACCCTGGCGCTGCAGGGCGGTCGCCTCGGCGTCCAGCCGCCGGACCGTCACCAGGTCGCGGTAGAGCTCTCGATACTCGTCATCGGTGAAGTCGACGGTGTACGTCGTGCCGTCCGCGGTGGTGACGCTGTCGACGCGTTCCCCGTCGGGGGTGAGCAGTTGGACGAAGCCGCCGGCGGGGGCATCACTCACACCTTGGTTCTCCGCGCCGCCAGGCGCGGGCTGTGGCAGAGCCCCTCCGACTTCGCGTACGCCGTTCGCCATCCGTGTCTCCCTGTTCATCTCTGCGCCCGCGGCGGGGGTTGCCCGTCCGCGCGGCGAACCGCTGGGTCGCCGCGCCTGACCTTGGTGAGGTTGCCGCGCGACGCTTCGGCGTGGGCCGGGGCCCCGCCGTGTAGTGACGACCCCCACCTCGCCCCCGAAGAGCCGGCTGCGGTGCCGTCACTTTTCATCCTGACAGAGAACGTGAGCGGCGTTACAGGTCGGGGAGATCACAGTCGCGAAATTCCCCCGTCACATCGGTGCCCTTATTTGTCCTATTAAGCGGTTTTCGTACGGTCACTACCGTACGAACAGGTAGTTTTTCCCGCTGCCCCCGCTTCCATGCGTCGTTCTCCCCTTTGACCGAGACCGATCCGCGCGGATCGCTAGTCCCAGGGGAGGGAACCGGCGTGCCGGAGCAGCCAGACGAGGACAGGGTGCCGCCGCTGAAGGTCATGCGGAAGCGACTGAACGGGGTGTACCGGGCCGATTCCGGCTTCTCCGGACCGACGCGACGGTATGTGCTCATTGTGGCGCTTCTGGTCGGGCTCGCCTCGGTGCCCACCCTCGCGGCGGTCACCGCGGGGTCGAGCGAGATCGCCGACGGCGGCACCGACACGATGGACATCCCGTTCCTGCCGCCGGCCCTGCCCGGGCCGATCCGGAGCCCACCGGACTCGCGGGTGGGCGCGTCACCGTTCGCCCTGCCACCCGGGGCCGCCGAGGCGATCGCGCGGGCCGGGCGCCTGCTCGGCCAGGCCGGCAAGCGCCGGCCCACTGTCAAGATCAACAAACCCATCATCCGGTACGCCGGGAAGCACACCGCCCACACCCAGGGCGAGTCCGGCTCCGACCGCCCGAAAGCCCCCACGCACCCGGGCGGGTCGACCGAAGCGCCGTCGATGGTCGCCTTCCCCGCCCTGCCCGGAATGCCGGCTCTTCCGCGGCTACCGGCCGTCGATGGCCGCTCCGCCGCCGGCCACCAGCACCACCACCCGCACCAGCGCCATCGGAACCCGCCGCCGGACATCGTCGATCCGTCCCAGCTCGCCCGATCCGCCTTTCCGGACATGTCGGATGACGGCGATTCGTCGTCGCCGGACGCGGACCCCTGCTCCCGTTCCACCGTCAGCCACCGGTCCCGCGACCGGTCCGAGCACCGCCGGAGGTCAGTCGTGCCCGAACGCCCGCACAACACCCGCGCCGCCAGCATCCTCGAACGCGGCTACACCCAGGGCAGCCAGAACGCGCGTCGCGTGATCCCCGAGGCTCGGGCCGACGACAACCGCGGCGACGGCTCGTACCGCGGCAGCCACCGGGCCGGCAGCCCGCACCACGCCGACGACACCCAGGCGTGGCTGCGCAGCTCCCGGGTCGGCCGGCACCACGCCGAGTCGTCGGAGGACCTCACCGGCCGCTGGTAGGAAGACCTCACCGGCCGCTGGTAGGAGGACCGCTCAGGCCCCGTCCAGGCGGTGCCGGTTGGCGTCCAGCCAGGCCTCGATCGCGTCGTGGTCGTCCGGGTCGACGCCCTCGGAGATCAGCTGGGCCACCGCGGCGGTGGCCGGGCTGCGCCGCTCGCCAGTGGCGTAGAGCCGGGCGAACTCGGGGATCATCTCCTCGACCAGGTCGTCGGTCTGGGTGGCGGCCGCCTCCGGCAGGTTGCGCCGCCGGGCCGTGTACGCCGACCAGGCGCGGGTCACCCGGGGCAGCATCGCCGCGTCGTCCATGTCCAGGACCGCGCGACGGTGCACCCAGTCGAGCAGGAACAGCCCGGCCACCGCGGGACTCCAGCGCAGCGGGTCGGCGCCGGGCAGCGTCGCCGCGTGGTCGAGGAACAGGCTCAGGCAGAAGTGCAGGGAGGCCAACTCGTCGTCCCGGGTCACCTGGTCGAGCCCGAACCGGGCCGCCTCCGGGCCGGCCAGGAAGTCGCGGGCCAGATCGGTGTTGCTCTGGTGGGGCGGCTCGGCCAGCGGTGGGGTGGTCGCCGTCGGCAGCAGCGCTATCCGCGCCGCGGCCAGCGCCCGGTCGGTCGCCAGCGAGCCCTCGGCCGGCAGCGAGCCCAGCCCGTCGGTGATCGCCAGGTGCCGATCGACCTCGTCGCGCAGGCGGCCCGGGTCCTCCTCGCGGAACCAGGTCAGCTCGTCCTCGGCGCACATCTCGCGGACCTGCTGGAGGATGCGCTCGGCCGAGGCGCCGACGAACACGTCCTTGGTGATGCCGATGTTGTGGTCGACCAGGGCGACGACCGCGTGCTCCGGGCCGCCGTCGGAGTTCTCGTACGCGAACGTGACCAGATAGGACGTCTGGTCGCCGTAGACGTCGCCGTACGCGTAGCAGCCGGTCGGGCGTACCCGCCCCAGCTCGGCCGCCCACGGCGGCGCCTGCGCGCCCCGGCGGACCTGACCGGCGCCCGCCGCGTCGGGCACCAGCGTCGCGAACACCTCGCGGATGGTGGTGGCGGACGCCGTGCGCCGGCGGGTGGTCGCGGAGAGGAACTGGGCGACGAACTCACGGACGGCCGTGGCCCGGTCGGCCTCGGCCACCGAGTAGACGCTGCCGAGCAGCGCGGTGCCCAACATCTCGGCGTCCAGGGCGCAGTCGAGTTTCGCGACGTCGCGGGCCGCGTGCAGAACCGCCTCGAACGGACTCGATGTAGCCGGCATAACGCGAGCGTACCGGGACGGAAGCCGCCGGTGACTACTCCGAACGAACGGTCGTCAGCGCTTCCCGGGCCTGGGCGTACGAGTTGAGCACCTCGCGGACCGGCGCCACCACGTACTCCCGGGCCACCTCGGTGACCGACGCGCGCAGCCGCTGCTCGGCCTTGGCCCGGGCGTGCCGGGCGCCCCAGTCGACGATCGGCTTGAGCAGGAGCCAGAGCACCAGCCCCGCGATGATG
>Ga0307509_10005706_pt1 | contig 17166 bp, 13 predicted proteins | sample 10_EM_MG_FD_202245 | JGI IMG/M metagenome (GOLD analysis project Ga0307509, IMG submission 202245) | Populus trichocarpa ectomycorrhiza microbial communities from riparian zone in the Pacific Northwest, United States - 10_EM | ecosystem: Host-associated > Plants > Roots > Unclassified | place... | reverse complement strand
TGGCGCGGGGTCGCGAGTTGCGCAGCGGGGCGGCGAAGGTAGGCGGCGCCACGTGGTGCGCGGCCAGCGCGAGCGGGGCGGCGCAGGCAGGCGGCGCGCCGTGGTGCGCGGCCAGCGCGAGCGGGGCGGCGCAGGCAGGCGGCGCGCCGTGGTGCGCGGCCAGCGCGAGCGGCGCGGCGCAGGCAGCGCGGCGCGAGGCGCAGGCAGAGCGGCGCGGCTGCGGGGGCACAAGTGGCGCGGCGCGGCGCGGGTGCGAGCGGTGCAGCGGGCGACCGAGGAAGTGCGGGGCGGGCACGTAGTCCGGAGCCGCCCCGCAAGAGGTCACTTCTTCTTCTTGTTCTTCTTGTCCTTCTTCGACTTCTTCGACTTCTTAGCCATGGTGGGCCTCCCTCCGACGCCGACGGCCTCCCGGCCGGCCTTGCGCGCCAACGGGATTCCGCAACGCGCGGGCCGCCGAGCAGGGCGGCGGCCGTTCGTTAGCACTACGGAAACGGCAGCCGTCTTGTATGCATCTCAAGGTGAACAAGCTAGCGGTTGATCACGCCCAAACCTGGGTGAGTGCCCAGGAAAGGGACGCGAGAGAACCGGCGCACAACAGGGTTCGCGCGTGGTTCCGCCGGACCCCACCGGCCTTCAAACCACTCACGCCTCCCGCACGCCCGCACCGCCTCCGCCCCAGCACCACTTACGCCTCCCCCGCACCGCCTGCGCCCCGACACCACTTACGCCTCCCCCGCGCCGCCTGCGCCCCGACACCACTTACGCCTCCCCCGCGCCGCTCTCCCGCTGTATCCGCGCCCCGCCTTTGTCCGCCGTCGGCTGTGGCACAGCGCTCTGGGCAGGCGCTGAGTACACGAACCAGTTGCGGGGACACCGTCCGGCGGAGTAGCCAGGTCCTCATGATGCTGATCATCGACGGGCACAACGACCTCCCCATGCAGCTGCGCGCCCGCTACGGCTACCGGGTCGAGGGTCTCGACGAGTCCCGCGCCGATCTGCAGACCGACATCCCCCGGCTGCGCGCGGGCCGGGTCGGCGGTCAGTTCTGGTCGGTCTACGTTCCCTCCGGCCTGCCCGAGCCCGAGGCTGTCGTGGCGACGATGGAGCAGATCGACGCCGTGTACCGGATGGCCGCCGCCTACCCCGACGACCTCGCCGTCGCCTACAGCGCGGACGACGTCGAGCGCGTCATCGGCGAGGGCCGGATCGCCTCGCTGATCGGCATCGAGGGCGGCCACAGCATCGCCACCTCGCTGGGCGTGCTGCGCGCCTTTGCCCGCCTCGGCGTCCGCTACATGACGCTGACGCACAACCACAACACCTCCTGGGCCGACTCGGCGGCGGCCGAGCCCGCCGTCGACGGCCTCAACGACGACGGACGCGCGGTGGTCCGCGAGATGCAGCGGATCGGCATGCTCGTCGACCTGTCCCATGTAGCTCCCGTCACCATGCACGCGGCTCTCGACACTGCCTTCGCTCCCGTCCTCTTCAGCCACTCCGGCGCCCGTGCCCTCCACGACCACCGCCGCAACGTCCCGGACGACGTCCTGACCCGCCTCCGGGACAACGGCGGCGTCCTCCAACTGACCTTCGTCTCCTCCTTCGTCTCCGCCGAGTTCGGCGCCTGGCAGAACGCCGCCGACGCGGAGTGGGCCCGGCTCGGCCTGCCCGACACGTACCCGCCCTTTCCGCGCGCCCCGCGCCCCGCCGAGGACCCCGCCACCATCGCGCCGCGGATGGCCATCGATGTAGCGGCCGAGGCCGCCTTCCGTCCCTGGCTGGCGGCCAACCCCCGGCCGGCCGTGACGGTCGCTCAGGTGGCCGACCACGTCGAGCATGCTCGGGACGTGGCCGGTGTGGACCACATCGGACTCGGCGGCGACTTCGACGGCACGACCGATCTGCCCGAGGGGCTTTCCGACGTGTCCGGATACCCCCGGCTGCTGGCCGAGCTCTCGTCCCGCGGCTGGTCCGACGCCGACCTCGACAAGCTGGCCGGCCGCAACGTCCTGCGCGTGCTGCGCGATGGCGAACGTCTTGCTCAGGAGCCGCTCTGGCCCCGCACCCCCGCTCGCTGACCGCACGAGCCGTCTCCACCAGGGGTAGCCCAGTGATGCGGCTCGCCGGTTGGTGTGCCGCGTTCCTGAGGTGCCGCCGACATTACGCCGGGCGGCTCCGGCGCCGATACCGACCAAAGTCGACGGTTCGATGGACCAAAGTCCGCGGCCATCGACCTCTGGACGACGCGGCGGCCCGGCGCGCCCCGGCACGCTGAGCGGCATGATCAGGGTCGAACACCTCAGCAAGAGATACGGGAGCCACCCCGCCGTCGAGGACGTGTCGTTCACCTGCGAGCCGGGCACGGTCACCGGCTTCCTCGGGCCGAACGGCGCCGGCAAGTCCACCACCATGCGGATGATCTGCGGGCTCACTCCGCCCACCGCCGGCGCCGCGACCGTCTGTGGCGTCCCCTATCGCCGCCTCGGCAACCCGGGCCGGCGCATCGGCGTCCTGCTCGACGCCTCCGCCCAGCACGGCGGCCGCACCGGCCGCGAGGTGCTCGGCCTGGCCGCGCTCACCATGGGCGTCGGCGCCGCACAGGTCATGCCGACGCTGAACCGCGTCGGGCTGAACGCGACCGCCGCCCGCCGCCGGGTGAAACGCTATTCGCTCGGCATGCGCCAGCGCCTGGGCCAGGCGCACGCGCTGCTCGGCGACCCGGCCGTGCTGGTGCTCGACGAGCCGGCCAACGGCCTCGACCCGGAAGGCATCTTCTGGATGCGCGGCCTGCTGCGCGGGTTCGCCGACCGCGGCGGCACCGTGCTGCTCTCCTCGCACCTGCTACGCGAGGTGGAAGCGGTCGCCGACCACCTGGTGGTGATCGGCGGCGGCCGGGTGGTCGCCCAAGGCGCCCGCGACGATCTGCTTGCCTCGGCCGGCACGATGGTCCGCGCCCTCGACCAGGCCGCGCTGGCCGCCGCGCTCGGCCGGGCCGGCCTGACCGGCACGCCGACCACCGACGGCGGTGTCGTCGTGCGGGCCGACGCCGAGGCGATCGGCCGGGCCGCGGCCGCGGCCGGCGTGGTGTTGCTCGAGCTGCGCCCGGCCGGCTCCGGCGGCCTCGAACAGATCTTCCTCGAGCTGACCGCCGGCGAGTCGGTGCGAGAGGCGGTCCGATGACAACCACGACCGCCCCGACCGGCATCACGACAACTCCGCGGACCGCCTCGACGGTCCCGCTCGGCCGGCTCACGCTGGTCGAGCTGCGCAAGCTCGCCGACACCCGGGCCGGCCTGTGGCTGCTGATCCTGATCGGTCTCGGTGCGGTCGGCACCGCCGTGATCATCCTCGGCTGGGCGCCGGACGACGAGCAGACCTTCGCCGCGTTCTTCGCCTTCGGCCTGGCGCCCTCGGCCGTGCTGCTGCCGGTGCTCGGCATCCTCTCGATGACCGGCGAGTGGTCGCAGCGCACCGCCCTGACCACGTTCGCGCTGGTGCCCGAGCGCTGGCGGGTGATCGCGGCGAAACTGGCCGCCGGCGTGCTGATCGCGCTGGCCGCGACCGCGGCGACGCTGGCGCTCAGCGCGGCGGCCAACCTGCTCGGCATCGCGCTGGGCGGCAACGGCCGCTGGCGGGTCGACGCGTCGCTGCTCTGGCAGGGGGCGCTGATGGAGTCGCTGTTCGTCCTGATGGGCATGGCGTTCGGCGCGCTGCTGCTCAACTCGCCGCTGGCGATCGTGGCGTACTTCGCCTTGCCCACGCTCTGGTCGGTGCTCCGCGAGTCGATCCACGCCCTGCGCCACGTCTCGGCCTGGCTGGATCTCGGCATCACCTCGGGCCCGCTCTCCGAGCCGTCGATGATCGCCGGGCAGTACGGGCGGCTGGCCGTCTCCAGCCTGCTCTGGGTGGCCCTGCCTCTGGCCGCCGGGTTCTGGCGCATCCTGCGCCGCGAGGTGTCCTGATGGGTGGCTGGGCGGCCCGGCTCGGCCGGGCCACCACCACCCGGCTCGGCCGGGCCACCACCACCCGGCTCGGCCGGGCCACCACCGCCCTTGTTTGCCGCGCGGTGGCGCCGGGTACCCTCCGGCATGCCCATCGGAGCTCAGCCGCCCGGCCGTCGCGGGACGGTCGACGAGCCGTACAGCGCATTGAACCTGCGGCTGATCCTGGCCGCGTTCGGCTTCGTGGTCTCCACCCTGCTGGCGATCTGGCTGTTCCACATGGGCTGGACCGTGCCCGGCTGGCTGCTGCTCGCCTGGGCAGCCGTCGCGGTGGTCGACATGGTCATCGTGCAGCTACGCCGGCGGGCCCGGCGCCGCGCCGAGGGCGGCGGCGGTCACCACTCGTTGTTCGAATAGCGCGTGTTGCCTTTCCCCTGGTAACGGGGCAGGTAGCGTCCTTTTTCATGAATCGCGTCCGCTTCGCAGCTTTTGCGGTGATCGCTCTGGTGCCGCCGCTTATGTCAGTTCCGGCCTCGGCCGCGCCCGGCGAGGGCTCCGCGCGGCCGGGCGCGGCCTCCGACATCCGCGAGCTCGATCGCACGCACTTCACCCTCGACGGCAAGGCCCTGCCCGACCACCCGCGCTACCACCCGCGCCGGCGCCCCGAGGCGCGTGCGGCGGCCGCCACCCCGCCGGTCGGCACCCAGCGCAAGTGGCTGGGCCTCGACGACACCACGGGCAAGTACTACCCCAAGACGTACAAGCTGCGTGCGGTCGGCAAGCACATCGAGGTATGGGTCGCCGACGACCTGGCCTTCCCCAAGAACGACTGCCGGAAGAAAGCCCTCGACGTCACCGACCCGGAGATCGCCGAGCTGGTCCAGGAGTTCGACGACAACATCTACCCGAAGGAGACGGCGACCTTCAGCACCCCGCCGAACCGCGACGGGTCGAACGCGGGGATGGCGGGCGACTTCACCGGCGACGGCGACAAGACCGTCACCCTGGTCGACAACATCCGTGACGACAACTACTTCACCTTTCCCAGGGCCGTGACGTATGTGGCCGGGTTCTTCTCGGCGCAGCTCGACGAGCTCTTCGACCGCAACGTGATGACCATCGACGCGTACGACTGGAAGCACCGCCTCGGCGCCGACCCGTCCGACGAACCCTCCGGCAACCTGTGCACGAGCCGTCCGGCCCGGCCGCGGATGTACGAGGGCACGTTCGCACACGAGTGGCAGCATCTGCTGGAGTACTACGCCGACCCGGCCGAGGTGTCCTGGGTCAACGAAGGGCTGTCCGACTTCGCGCAGACGCTGGTCGGTTACGTCGACGGGCGGGCGACCGTCCACGACCGGGGCAACGACAACCACCTGGTCTGTTACCAGGGCTTCGGCCTGGTCAAGACCAAGTACAACGCCAACCCGCGCGACTGCGGCGGCCCGCAGAACTCGCTGACCCTGTGGGACGAGGGCACGCCGAGCGAGGTGCTGGCCGACTACGGCAACGCGTACGAGTTCATGCTTTACCTGCGCGACCGGTTCGGTCTCGGCATGATCTCCATGCTGCACCGCGACGGCCTGCGGCAGGGGCTGGCCGGGGTGCAGGCCGCGCTCCCGGCCGGGACGAACCTCTACGACGTGGTGCACGACTACCAGACGATGACGCTGGTCGACGAGGTCGTCGGTGCGGGCGGCGGCCAGATGATCGGCGTGCCGATCGACCGGGTCACCGCGCCGAGCCTGCGCTCGACGATCGACCTGGCCAACATGGACGACTACGACTGGCCGGGCGCCGCACCGAACGGCGCCGACTACGTCCCGCTTCCCACTCCGGTGACCTCGGTCCAGTTCACCGGGTCGACGAAGCTGCCGCCGCTGGCGACGGGCTGGAGCGTCGCCGGCAAGACGCTGTTCTCCGGCAACCAGGACGATCTCGACTCGCAGGCTGTCCTGCCGGTCACCATCCCGGCCGCCGCGACGGCGACCCTGCGCCTGGAGACCTCCTACGCCATCGAGGACGCCTACGACTTCGGGTACGTGATGGTCTCCACCAACGGCGGCAAGTCCTACACCACCGTCACCGGCGACCGCACCACGGCCGGCCCGCTCGGCCCCGGGCTGACCGGGACCAGCGGCACGGGGACAACCGCGACGGTGGTCACCGCGAGCTACGACCTCAAGGCGTACGCGGGAAAGAAGGTTCTTCTGGGTTTGCGCTACGTCACCGACGGCGCCGTAAGTCGCGGGGGCTGGCGGATCGGCAAGATCACTCTCGGGAACCAGGTCGTGAGCGACGGCACCAGCCTCAAGAGCTGGCGGTCACCGACGACGATCGTGCCGACCCCGGTGCACGCCTGGCACGTGTCGTTGGTCGGCATCGACGGCAAGCGGGCGCGACTGGTGCCGGTGGACCAGTTCGCCCAGCTCAACGGGTACCCGAAGGTGGTGGCGATCGTCGCCTACGACGAACCGACCGAGCAGTGGTCCCAGTACGCCCCCTATCGCCTGGTGGTCAACGGCGTGCTTCAGCCCGGCGGCGGCAGTGACACCAAACCGGTCAGCCCGGCGGGATGATGCCATAGATCAGGGCCGTCGAGCCGGCGCCGGCCTTGTTGATGTGGCCACCGCAGAGCACGTGCGACCCGGTCGGCGGCAGGGCGGCCAGATTGGCGAGCACCTCCAGGCTGATCCGGTGCCGCTGGTAGACCAGCAGCGAGACGGCGTAGGTGGTGTCGGTGCCGACATCGGGGCTGAACGTGTCCGTGCCGGTGCCACCGCGACGGCCGAGCCGGCCGGTGTCGACCAGCCACTGCACCGTGTCCAGCGCGAAGCCGGGCTGGTGCATGGCGCCGTCGGCGTCGAAGTTGAAGTAGGCGTCGGTGCCCCACTTGGCGTCCCAGCCGGTCCAGATGATCACCATGGACTCGTCCGGGATGCGGCCGTGGTGGCGCTCCCAGGCCTTGATGTCGGCGATCGTCACCTCGTAATCGGCGTTCTTGGCGCTCTGCTGCCGGACGTCGATCTTCACGGCCGGCAGAAACAGATCCTCGAGGTCCAGCTCGTCGGCGAGCGGCTCGCCCGTGTTGAAGTGGCCCGGCGCGCCCCAGTGCGTGCCGGTGTGCTCGCCCTCGCGGACGAACTGCAGGTAATAGCCGTCGTGCTCGATGGTGGCGATGGTCTCCAGCTCGAACGGCGGGTCGCCCGGGAAGACGTTGGTCGTGGCGGGGTCGTTGACGTGGGAGAGGCTGACCAGGCGCAGCCGATCGAGCCGCACGCCATCGCGCCCGCCCGCCTCGGCCGCCTGCCCGGTCATCATCGCCCCCGCCAGCCCGGCCGCGGCCGCGCCCATGATCTCGCGTCGTCGCATGCCATTGTCCTTATCGGCTGCCGGCACGGCCGTCAATGCCTCGATCCCCGCCCACACCTTGACACTGTCACCATGACAGTGTCAGAATCATCGGCATGTGGACGTTGGACGAGCTGGTCGAGCGAGTGCGCGAGGCCCTGGCGGCGGAATATCCCGGCGCCCCCAACGGCCGTGTCCGCGATGTCCCCGACCGCCGTGCCATCCGGTGGTATACGACGATCGGCCTGGTCGACCGCCCGCTCGGCATGCGCGGGCGCACCGCGCTCTACGGCCCCCGCCACCTGCAGCAACTGGTGGCGATCAAGCGCTGGCAGGCCCAGGGCCGCAGCCTCTCCCAGATCCAGGCCGACTTCGTCTTCCTCACCCCTAGGGACCTGACCGAGGCCTCCCGCGTCCCCGAGCGCCTGCTGACCGACGACGCGCCCGAGACCGTTCCCGACGTGGTGCACCGGCCACGGTTCTGGGCCGACCGACCGGCGATGCAGACCGACGGACCGGCAGCCGACCGGCCGGCGGCGCAGACAAGGGAGGTCGATACCGCACCCGTGCACGGCGTCACGCTCGGCGGCGGCGCCATCCTGCTCCTCCCCCGCCCCGTCACCGACACCGACCGCGCCGAGATCGCCGCGGCCGCCGCACCGCTGATGAGCCTGCTCGAGTCCCGTGGACTGATCGATCGGAGAACGCCATGACCTTTACCGTCACGCCGATGAGCCCCGGCGAGCTCGGCCGCGTCCGCATCCTGCCCGACGCCGGCTTCGGCAACTTGCGCACCGACCGGGGCAACCTGCCGCTGGACCGGCTCGACGTCCGCGCCAAGATCAGCGGCCTGGTGGCCCGCACCGTCGTGGTCAGCGAGTTCCTCAACGCGCACGACGACGCGCTCGAGGCCACCTACGTGTTCCCGCTGCCCGACCGGGCCGCCGTCACCGCGATGACCATGACCACGGACGGCCGCACCGTCGAGGCCGAGCTGCAGGAGCGCGGCGCCGCCCGGGAGGCGTACGACCGGGCGATCGCCGCCGGTCAGCGCGCCTCGATCGCCGAGGAGGAGCGGCCCGACGTGTTCACCATGCGGGTCGGCAACATCCTGCCCGGCGAGCGCGTGGTGATCGAGCTGAGCCTGGTCGGCCCGCTGCCGTTCGAGGACGGCGCGGCCACCTTCCGGTTCCCGCTGGTCGTCGCGCCCCGCTACGTTCCCGGCGTCCCGCTGCCGGGGCCGTATGTCGGGGACGGCCAGACGCCCGACACCGACGCCGTGCCGGACGCCTCGCGCATCACGCCGCCGGTGCTGCTGCCCGGCTTCCCCAACCCGCTGCGGCTGTCCATCGGCGTCGACATCGACCCGGCCGGGCTCACCCTCGGCGAGGTCCGCTCCAGCCTGCACACGGTCACCGACCACGACGGCACGCTGAGCATCGAGCCCGGTGACCGGGCCGACCGCGACTTCATCCTCCGGATCGGGTACGAGGGCGGCGGCCAGACCGCGATCGCCGTCCCGGACGAGTCCGCCGACGAGCCCGAGGGCATCTACCAGCTGGTGGTGCTCCCGCCCGACGACACCGCCGCGGCCCGCCCCAAGGACGTGGTGCTGCTGCTCGACCGGTCCGGCAGCATGGGCGGCTGGAAGATGGTGGCCGCCCGCCGGGCCGCGGCCCGGGTGATCGACACGCTCACCACCGCCGACCGGTTCGCGGTGCTCACCTTCGACAACGTCATCGAGCGGCCGGACGACCTGGGCGAGGGCCTGGTCGAGGCGACCGACCGCAACCGGTTCCGCGCCGTGGAGCACCTGGCCCGCGCCGACGCCCGGGGCGGCACCGAGTTGCTGACCCCGCTGACCGCCGGGCTGAGCCTGCTGCGATCGGTGGAGGGCCGCGACCGGGTGCTGGTGCTGGTCACCGACGGCCAGGTGGGCAACGAGGACCAGATCGTCCACGACGTCACCCCGATGATCGGGTCGACCCGCGTCCACACCATCGGCATCGACCGGGCGGTCAACGCCGGCTTCCTCGGCCGGCTCGCCGCGCTCGGCGCCGGCCGGGCCGAGCTGGTGGAGAGCGAGGACCGGCTGGACGCCGCGATGGAGCAGATCCACCGCCGGATCGGCTCGCCGGTCGTCACCGACCTGACGGTGACCGCGTCCGGCCTGAGCCTGGTCGACGACGAGCGCACCCCGGCCCGGCTGCCCGGCCTCTACCCGGGTGTGCCGCTCGTGGTGGCCGGCCGGTTCACCGGCAAGCCCGGCGGCAGCCTGACCGTCACCGGCCGCACCCGGGACGACCGCGAGTTCCGCACCACGGTCGAGGTGCGGGAGCGCACCGCGCCGGCGATCGCGGCCCAGTGGGCGCGGGCGCGGCTGCGTGACCTCGAGGACGCGTACGCGGCCGGCGACCGCGGCTTGGAACAACGGATCGTCGCGACCTCGCTGCGGTTCGGCGTGCTGTGCCGGTTCACCGCGTTCGTGGCCGTGGACAGCCGGGTGGTGAACGAGGGCGGCGAGACCCGCCGGGTCACTCAGCCGGTCGAGCTGCCGTCCGGCTGGGAGCCCGCCGTCGGTGGCTTCGCCCCGGCCATGATTCGGCTGGCGTCGGCCGCGCCGGTGCCCCCGCCTGCGGCGCGCGGGCCGGGCCGGGCCGGGTTCGCGCCGTTGCGGGCCGATGCCGGGGACGCGGGTCGGGCCCCGCGCGGGCCGATGCCCTTCGCCGCGGTGACCGGGTCGATGCGGTCGGGCAAGGCGATCGTCCCGGGCGGCGCGGTGCCGACCCTCGACCAGGTACGCGAGATCGCCACGGTCGAGGCGGGCCGGCTGCGCGACGCGGCCGGGCTGCCCGGGTACGAGCGGCGTGACCTGCTCGACGACCTGACCAGCCGCCTGACCGTCCTGCTCGGCTCGCTGCCGGGTGACGAGTTCGCCCCGCTGCGGGACCTGATCGCCGAACTGACCGGCGACGGTTCGCTCGACGAGAAGTGGGCGGCGGCGCTGGCCACGCTGACCGCGTTCGCCGGCGGGGCGGCGCCGACACCGGCGCCGGCGTCCGAGCAGCACAGCCGGAAGCAGTTCTGGAAACGCTGAGAACGACGGATGCCCGCCCCCCGGAAACGGGGACGGGCATCCGACAGGCGCCCTGCTCCCCGGGGGCGCCGCCCAGCAAAAGCGGACGCCGCCCGGAAGGCAGGGTCACCCAGGAAGCGGAGCAGCACCCCGAAAGCGGGTCAGACAACCGGCGGCAGCACCTTCGGCGAGCCCGGCGCGGGCAACCCCTGCGCCGCGATCTCCGGAGCCGTCGCCGTGGCGAAGTCGAACGCCCCGGCCGCCTGGGCCGTCTGATCCGCCGGCGCGCTCAGCGGGGTCCGGAACGGCTGGTTGTCGCCGACGCAGGTGGTGCCCACGGCGGGCAACGAACGGTAGAGGAGGTAGCGGTCGGTCGCACCGGTGGCGCAGGCCGACGTGCCGTACGCGGTGTGGCCCCAGTTGTCGCTCGACAGCAGGCGGCTGTTCGGCAGCAGCTTCGACGACGAGACGGCGTCGGCGTAGTTGGTGGCCGGATCCCACAAGCTTCCGACGAACAGAACGGGGTACCTGGTGTGTTTGGTGAACGGTCCGGTGTAGGCGTCCTCGTCGTGCACTGTCCAGTTGTCCCGGGCGCACTGCACGCTCGCCCAGCCCCAGGCGCGGCCGAAGTAGGTGGCCCGCTTGTCGGCACGCGCGACGGCCTTCGCCCAGGAGGCCGCGCTCGCCGGGTGGCGGCCGTCGGTGCACATCACCGCGGCGTACGCGTCGAAGCTGTTGTCGTAGGGAAAGGCATGGCCCGGCCCGCGCCGCAGCAGCCGGCCGATCCGGTCGCTCGCCGTGGCCAGTGTGCTCCGGCTGGGCGTGGACCCGGAGGTGACCAGCTCGTAGAGCTCGGCCGCCAGCCCGGTGACCTCGGCCCCGGCGTCCGGCAGGTAGAGGGCGCTCAGCACCATCCCGATGAACGACGCATACGTGACCGTCGTCGTGCCCACGGTGATCGGCTGCCGCTGGAGCCGCTCGGAAAGCTCCGCGAAGCGGCGCAGCGGGCTCTCGCTGAACGCGCAGTTGTCCGGGCCGGCCACGGCGCAGCGGCGCAGGATCTCGGCGAGCGCCTTCCACGCCCCGTCGGCCGAGCGCAGCCGGTCGTCCTGGATCTGGCCGGCCGTCGCGGCGCTGCCCACCCACGCCCGCGGGTCGATCACGCCGTCGACGGCGATGGCCCGGAACCGGTCCGGGAACATGTCGGCGTAGTACTGCCCGAGCGCGGTGCCATAGCTGAAGCCCAGGTAGGTCAGCAGCTTGTCGCCGACCGCCCGGCGCATCACGTCCATGTCCCGGGCCACCTCGGCCGTCGACATAGCGCCGGCCAGTTCCCGCCCGGTGGTCGAGCAGCCGCGCGCCTCCTGGCCGGCCGCCTTCACGTAGGCCTTCTCCTGCGCGGCGCCCCAGGGGAAGCCCATGTTGAGCGTCGTCATCGTCGGCGTCTGCCGGACCATGTCGGCGAAGCAGCTGACCTGGTCGCTGTATCCGATGCCGCGCGGGTCCATGCCGACGACGTCGAAGCGGTCGAGCAGCGCGTCGCTCAGGAAGTGCGGCGCGGACAGCGCCATGGTGACCGCGGAACCGCCCGGCCCGCCCGGGTTGACGAAGAGGCTGCCGATCCGGTGCTTCTGATCGCGCGCCTTCACCCGCAGCAGCGCCAGCGAGATCTGCCTGCCGCGCGGCCGGTCATAGTCGAGCGGCACCTTCGCCATCGCGCACTGCGCCCAGCCGTAGCAGGAATGCCAGCTCAGCTTGGGTGTCGGGACCGCGTCGACCCGGCGCCTCTCGAGCGTGCCGGTCCGCGCCGCGGCGGACAAGATCGACGCCCGACCGGCGGACAAGATCGACGCCCGACCGGCGAGCGAGATCGACGCCCGACCGGCGAGCGAGATCGACGTCCGACCGGCGGCCACGGCAGGCGGCGCCGCGACGGCCAGCGAGAGCGCCGCGACGCCGGCCGCGAGCAGACGGGTGGTGAGCGACATGCGTGACCTTCCTGGCAGGCCGGCGCCGATGTCGCCCCGGATGTTCAGAAAGGTAGGTTCGCGGCGGATCCGCTCGGTTCGCCGTCCCGGTGCGGCTGCGTTGCCGCTTCCGTCCGATGTCACCGGTCCGGCGGCTCCCGCATCGTCGCCGGTCGACGTGTTCGATCTGAGCGCCGAGGGCCCCAACGGCCGCAACGCGCGGAAAGTCGGATCTTCGGGGGTCAGCGCGTCCCGCCGGGGCCGGGGTAGGTTGGGCGATCGATCGTCTCTTGGCGGCTCGATGGCGGCGGGTGAAGGCGTGACGGACGACGACCACGGCGAGGAGCAGCAGGACCCTCTGCTCGTCCGTCCCTACCTGCAACCCGGCGCCGACGCCCGCGCCGCGGACCGGTCCACCCAGACCTGGCCGGCCGCCACCACCCGCGAGGTCCGCTCGCACCGCGCTCTCGAGGGCGCGAGCGACCCCACCGTGATCATCCCGATCGTGCCGCCGGAGGAGACCCGCCGCCGTGTCCCGCGCCGCCTGCTCGTCGTGCTCGCCGCCTGCGCCGCGGTGCTGCTCGGCGTGGCCGCCGCCGGGTTCGCCGCGATGCGCGCCGCCCGCCCGGCGGTCACCGCCGTCCAGCCCGACGCCCCGATCCCGGCCCTGACCGGCCTGGTCCCCGACTCCCCCGCCGCCTCGCCGACCAGCGCCGCGCCGACGACGCCCACGCACAAGCCCTCGGCCCACCGGTCGTCCGCCGCGACCGGGATCGGCACGAGGAGCACCGCGAAGCCGTCCACCACCGCGCCGGCCGGGTCGGTCAACGGCAGGGCCAGTTCACCGTCGGCCGACCTCGCGCCCCGGCCGGCCGGCGCCCGCACCGGCACGATCCGCGGTCAGAACGGCCTCTGCCTGGACCTCAACGGCGGGGTGCCGGTCGCCTTCAACCACATCCAGGTCGCCGACTGCAACGGCACCCCCGCCCAGACCTGGACCCTCGCCACCGACGGCACGCTACGCGTCCAGGACATGTGCGCGCTGATCGTCGGCGACGACACCGTCCACATCATCACCTGCGACACCCGCACCACCGCCCAGTGGCGCGCCGACGGCCAACTCCTGATCAACGCCGCCGACAGCGAGTGCCTCACCGACCCCTCCGGCGGCCAGCAGTCCGGCACCGCCGTCACGGTCGCCACCTGCGGCGGCAGCGCCGGCCAACGCTGGTCACTGCCCTGACTTCAACCCCATTCCCGAGTACGCGCCGAGGAGTCCCCAACCGCAGAACCGCAGAACCCGCCTCTCCACCCCCGCCGGTTGCAACGAACGCCCGCGACGGGACCGCCGGGCTGAGCTGCCACCAAGGGCAAACTCCAAAGCCCGCTAAAGCGACGCCACCAGCGACTGCCCCGCCGCGCGACCGCTGAACAAGCAGCCGCCCAGGAACGTGCCCTCCAGCGCGTTGTACCCGTGCACCCCGCCCCCGCCGAACCCGGCCACCTCGCCCGCCGCGTACAAGCCGGTGAGCGGCGAGCCGTCCGGGGTCAGAACGCGCGACGAAAGGTCCGTCTGGATGCCGCCGAGCGACTTCCGCGTCAAAATGTGCAGCTTGACCCCGATCAGCGGTCCGGCCGCCGGGTCCAGCAGGCGGTGCGGCGACACCGTCCGCCCCAGCCGATCCCCCCGGTAGCGGCGCGAGTTGTGGATCCCCTGGATCTGCGAGTCCTTGCTGAACGGGTTGCCGACCTGCCGGTCCCGGGCCTCGATCTGCTGCCGGATCCGCCCCGCGTCGAGCAGCGGCTGATCGGTCAGCTTGTTCATCCCGGACACCAACTCGTCGAGATCGCCCGCCACCACGAAATCGGCGCCGTTCCGCTTGAACGCCTCGACCGGCTCGGGCGCACCCTTGCCGAGGATGCGCGAACGGATGAACGCCCGCCGGTCCTTGGCGGTGATGTCCGGGTTCTGCTCCGAGCCGGAGAGCGCGAACTCCTTGCGGATGATCTTCTGGGTCAGAATGAACCACGAGTGATCAAAGGAAGCGATGTCCGGCGTCGTCCGCAGGTGACGCAGCGTCGAGAGGGTGTCGTAACCGGGCAGGCACGGATCGGGCAGCCGGCGACCGAGCGCGTCGAACCACATCGACGACGGCCCCGGCAGGATGCGGATGCCGTGCCCGGGCCAGATCGGGTCCCAGTTGCGTACGCCCTCGGTGTAGTGCCACATCCGGTCCCGGTTGACCAGGCGCGCCCCGGCCGCGTCGGCGATGTCGAGCATCCGGCCGTCGACGTACTCGGGCACCCCGGTGACCATGCTGCGCGGCGGCACCCCGAGCCGCTCCGGCCAGTACCGTCGCACCAGGTCATGATTGCCGCCGATACCGCCCGTGGTGACGACGACCGCCTGGGCCGTGAGCTCGAAATCCGCGATCTCGTCGCGGTTCGAGGCCACCCCGCGCGCGCCGGCGTCGGGCGCGAGCACCTTTCCCCGTACGCCGGAAACCGCCCCCGCCGAAACGACCAGCTCATCCACCCGGTGCCGGTGATGGAAGGTGACCAGTCCGGCCTCGGCGGCCCGCTTGACCGACGCGACGAAGGGCGCGACCACCCCGGTGCCGGTGCCCCACGTGACGTGGAAGCGGGGCACCGAATTGCCGTGCGAGTCGGCGCGCAGCGAACCCCGCTCGGCCCACCCCACGGTAGGCAGCCAGCTCATCCCGAGAGACGAGAGCCAGGAGCGCTTCTCCCCGGCCGCGAACTCGACATACGCCCGAGCCCATCGCACGGCCCACACGTCCTCGTCGGACGAGCCGGACGAGCCGGCCGAGCCCGACGAGCCGGCCGAGCCCGACGAGCCGGCCGAGCCGGACGAGCCGGAGAGGCGGTCGAACTGGGCGCTGCCCTGCCAGTCCTGCCAGGCGAGGTCGAACGAGTCGTGGACGCCGAGGCGCCGCTGCTCCGGCGTGTCGACGAGGAATAGCCCGCCGAACGACCAGAACGCCTGCCCACCGAGGTTGGCCGCGCTCTCCTGATCGACCAGGGCGACCCGCTTGCCGGCCGCGGTGAGCTCATGGGTGGCGGCCAGACCGGCGAGGCCGGCGCCGACGACGATCACGTCCGCATTCACGATTCAGAAATGTATCGGATGCACTTCCGGATTGGATAGGGTTTGCCGCATGCGGGTCACCAGGCGACGGGCCGAGACGCGGGCCCGGCTGCTCGACGCCGCGTTCCGGGTGTTCGCGGCCAAGGGCTTCGGCCCGGCACGGATCGACGACGTCTGCGAGGCGGCCGGCTACACGCGCGGCGCGTTCTACTCCAACTTCGGCACGCTCGACGAGCTGTTCTTCGCCCTCTACGACGAGCGCGCCGCGATCATCGCGAGCCAGGTGGCCGAGGCCCTGACCGCCGAGCGCACGGCGCCGATCGAGCCCTCGATCCACGCGGTCATCGCGCGCACCGCCGCGACGTTGCTGCTCGACCGCGACTGGCTCTTGGTCAAAACCGATTTCCTGCTGTACGCGGCGCGGCACCCCGAAGTGGCGACCCGCCTCGCCGCGCACCGCGCCGACCTGCGCGCCGCGATCGAGTCCCGGCTGCGCGCCGTGCAGGGCCGCCTGACCCTCCCGGCCGGGGTCGCCGACGTGCCGGCCGCCGCCCACGCGGTGGTCGCCGCCTACGACGGCGTGACCGTCCAGCTCCTGCTCGACCGCGACCTCCCGGCGGCCCGCGACTGGCTGACCGACCTGCTCACCGCCCTACTGATCCGGTAGCACCGCCGGCTGATCCGGTAGCACCGCCGGCTGATCCGCTAGCACCGCCGGTCAGCCCGCTCACCGGCGGCAGGGTGTCGAACAGGTCGACGCCGCGGGCGGCGGCGTGCGCGACCAGCAGCCCGCTCACCAGCCCGGCGAGCCGCGCCCGGTCGGCGGCCGGCAGGAAGCCCAGCAGCGCCGTCACCTCGGCCTCGAAGGCGGCCCCGACCGAGGTCGCCACCCGCCGGCCCTGGTCGGTCAGGCTCACCAGCACCGAACGCCGGTCGGCCGCCGACGGGACCCGCGCGACCAGCCCCCGCCGCTCGGCCCGGTCGACCAGGCCGGAGACGCTCGATTTGTCCAGCCCGAGCAGCTTGGCCAGCTCCTGCATCGAGGGCCGGCGATCGCGGAGGACGCCGAGCAGCCGGGTCTGCACGAGCGACACGTCGTGCCCGGCGGCTTGGCGCTCGAGCGCGCCCAGGACGAGGAACGACAGCTGAGCGAGGCCGTCGACGGGGCTGAGGCTTGCCATGCGGAACAGCCTACTTGAAATAGTTCGTGCCACCAACTACATTAGTTCGTGCCACCAACTAAGCCCAGGAGGAACCATGAAGGCCGCCGTAGTCACCTCGTTCACCGAGCCGCCGCACTACCTGGATTTCGACGCTCCCCGGCCGCGCGGCGGCGAGATCACCCTCGACGTGGTCGCCGTCGGCCTGCACCCGCGCACCCGCAGCGGCGCCGCCGGCAACCACTACACGAGCACCGGGAAGCTGCCGATGATCCCAGGCGTCGACGGCGTGGGCCGCCGCCCCGACGGCAAGCTGGTCTATTTCGTCGCCGACGACGACGTGATCGGCACGATGGCCGAGCAGGCGGTGGTCGACCCGCGACGCACGATCGAGCTGCCCGGCGGCGCCGACCCGGCCCGGATCGCCGCCGCGATGAACCCGGCCATGTCGTCCTGGGTCGCGCTGCGCCGCCGGGTGCCGATCAGGCCCGGGCAGAGCGTGCTGGTCCTCGGCGCGGCCGGCAACGCCGGCTCGATGGCCATGCGGGTCGCCAAGTTGCTG
>Ga0307509_10005705_pt1 | contig 17166 bp, 24 predicted proteins | sample 10_EM_MG_FD_202245 | JGI IMG/M metagenome (GOLD analysis project Ga0307509, IMG submission 202245) | Populus trichocarpa ectomycorrhiza microbial communities from riparian zone in the Pacific Northwest, United States - 10_EM | ecosystem: Host-associated > Plants > Roots > Unclassified | place... | reverse complement strand
TACCAACTCATGTCTACCGGTAGTATACTAAGTATACTGGCCTATCCTCAATATGGTTACCACTTGGTATGCCATACGGGCTTGAGTCTAGTCCACTGTAGCTACCTGTCTGTAGGGTCGTTACACCTATGACTCACCTGCTTCGTTTAGAGTCATCTTCCTACTACAGACTGTCTCCAAGATCTTTGAGAGAGTTGTTGCCTCCCGTCTCTCCCTGATTGCCAGGACGCTGAAGCTTGTTCACAGCAACCTGTGTGGCTCCCTCCCCGCCCTTTCGTCATTTGACGCAGCAATCTCCTTGGTAGACACAGTCAGGACCCTTCAACGCCCTAGGCTCAGAGTCGCCACCCTTTTCCTGGACATTAAAGGCGTGTTTGATAATGTTAATGCCTCCACCCTATGCTCATCCCTCAAAAAAGCAGGGGTTCCCCACTACATGGTATCCTGGATCGGCTCTTTCCTCTCTCAGAGGACCTGCCGCCTGTTGTTCCAAGGATCCCCCAAAACTTTCTCCCCTGGCCAAGTGGGCACTCCACAAGGCTCCCCGATTTCTCCTCTCCTATTCGTCATATATGTAGCGTCTCTACACATTCAGATCCCAAGAGGCCTGTCCCTATCATACATCGATGACTTTGCTCTGTCAGCGGCGTCCACATCCTACAGGACGAACATCAGAACACTACAAAGGGCGTTCGGGCGAATAAGAGCCCGAGCAAGTGCTCGAGAAGTAGGCTTTAGTGTCCCCAAAACTAAACTCATTCATTGGAGGACTCCCCTCCAGAGGGACCCCCCCACGTCCCCAGCCCCTCCCCCGAACTGCCTGGATGGTCAGGTATTCCCCCCTCTCCCCTGCCTCAGGTGGCTTGGGTACTAGTTCACACCCAACCAGGCATCGTCGGCACACTTCTCCAAGAGACTTGGACTGGCCCAAGGGGCCTTTGCCACGGTTAAAAGACTCTCACCGCCTGGCTCGGGCCTCTCCCCCCATCTCGCACATCGCCTAGCGATATCCCTGCTCCTCCCCTCCCTCCTGTATGGTGCTGACCTTATGGTTCCCCGCAGGGGAATGCTCACGAAGATGGACTTCTACTGGCGCCAAGTCCAACATTGGGTCTCGAACTGCTTCAGATCAACCCCAATACCTGTCCAAGCAGCAGAATCGTGCATTCCTCCTCTGTCAGCCATTGTCCCGCACAAGCGACGTATGGCTGCCCTCAGACTAATCTGCGCCGCCCCCACAGTCAACCCTGCAGCTGGCCGACTATGCCCAACCTTCCCCTCCCTACTCAAGTATAGGGCCCCAGACTCGTACAGGGGACTCTGCACCCGTCTCCCCCCCAATGTGATGCCCCTCTCGTGGAAGACCAGTCGCCCGCACTCGAAAGTCAGATCCCATCTCCCAGAGGACGAGCTTGCCAACCTAGTGCGTCCTATACTGGGACCCTGTCCTTTGCCCCCCTAGCAAGGGCCGACCTCCTCCCGGAGGCCCCCTCACTACCACCGCACGACACAATGAAGAATGCATACAGAGCCCTCAAGGGACCAACGAGACTCCTACTCCTAGAAGAATGGAGACGGCTTGTGCCGCCCCCCCCCATACTACACCTTCCCATTGTCATTGACCCCCCACCAGTTTATGGGATTCGGCAAATTCATGGCTGGTGGTATCCACCAAATGAGAGCCCAGAAGTGCTATCTTGCCGCCCACCCCTCATGGTCAAGAGTAGACGAACCCAGACCCTGCCTTAGATGCTGTGAAGAGGAAGAAACCTTTAGCCATGCCATACTCCGTTGCCAGTCAACATCCTACCACAGGGATCGCCTCCTCCAAGGCCTCTCTGATGTGGGCCCTGACTCCCCCCTCTGGTCCGACAAACAACTCCTCCTAGCCCTAGCCACCTTTATACGGGCCACGGGCACCAACTACCCGCCCGACATGTTCCCCTCCCTCCCCCGGTCACTGGCCTCGATGGTCTTCCCCTCCTCCCCGCCCAGCATCTCGAAAGGGCTGCTCTCCTCGTCCCCCCCCCGCCCCGTTTAAACGTTTTCTCCTGTGATGGGTTTATTTTTCCGTACCCAAGTGAGATGTTGTTGTGATTTCTCATGATTATCCTGTTATTTGTTAGCCGTGTGTTGGCGATGTGTGGAGTACTTGACACGATTTGGAGATGATTTTATAATTTTCGTTTGTTTTTTGGTTGATTGAGATTAAGGTTTTCTTTACGCCATACCTAGCGCTGCATGCGAGTTCTTGTACCTTAACAATGAATACATGATATAAAAAAAGAATTAAAAAAAAATTGGCCAAGGGATAGGACACGAACCATCTCACCTCCACCTCCGGCGATTGAAATCTCAACACCACGGGAAATCATCATCACTTCCCCCCACCCACCTCTCTTCGCCCACGATGGCTACTACCTAGGAGTTGACGTTAAGCCATCTTCCCTCCTCCTCTGTGGCCTCAGCCTCCCCTCCCTGGGGTTCTCATTCCTGTTCGTCGTTGACTCCCGCTCATGATGTTCTGTTCTCCCCCTTACCCCGTACTTGCTTTGCACCTCGCTTAGCATTTTGCACGGTCGGAAAGGTTCTCGCTTCGCTGACGGTCGGCGTTACGCTGTCGGACTCTCGGTCGAAGTAGGCCTCGGCTTGCTGGGCTTGTACCTCTGATGGGGAAACCCTCGGTTAGTAACATCACGGTCTCCCTCAGTTTCGTCGTCGTCCCAAAAGTCCTTGCTATAGCCCGTTTGTCGGTTGTGGCTAGCCCGCTGGCTGTCCTTCCTCTTCCCACCTCCCAGTTCCGTCCGCTGGCACCGTACTGCCCCATATGCTGACACCTTACTGCTAGACCCCCCCCTGGCTGGCACCCTACTGCTCCCCACCGGCTTGCACCCTACTGCTACTCACTGGCTGGCACCCTACTGCTACTCTCCGGCTGGCACCCAACTGCTCCTCCTCCGATCGGTTGACCCTTCCTTGGTTACGCCTAGTCGTGGTATAGCACTGCCTTCGTGGCTATTGTCTAACGCCTTGGATCGATGTAATGACCTGCACGACCGCGCGAGTGGTTATAGTGGGCCCACAGTTTCCGTGTTTTCCCCTGTTGACGATCGTCCATCCACCCCCCTAGGGCCCTCGTTTCGGGTCTTTGAACAGGCGGTTTCTTTTGTTTTGCGGAGCCTGCGGAAGGGTTTGGCTCTTTCTACCTGTACGTTTCTATGTATTGTTTCCTTACGTGTCTGGGGTATATTATCTTAGGTGCTAGGCGGGGGAGACTTTTCCTATGGACTCGGGGTGTTTGATTTTTCCCATAAAGAGGTGAAGCGGGCAGTGGGTTTGCATTTATAGGTTTTTTTCTCTTCATAGCTCGCGCTGCATAAAGCTTTTTTTACCTAGAAACAAATAATGCATGATTACAAAAAGAAAAAAAAGAAAAAAAAAACGGCCAAGGGATAGGATCTTCACGCAACCATCTAAGTACTCCTCTATACTAAAGATATTGCAATACAATTACTCTTTACTCTCTTTACATACACCCCTCCTCTACGAGAGCCTACGCTCTCAGAACCCGAAGAGTCTTGTGATAGTCTCGACAGGCTGTACGAACATAGGACTATTGTGATAGTTCTATCAAGAATGAAGATCCACCCATCTTACTATCTGATGAGATAGTATCCTTCGACGGATTACTCAAGACAAGCAAGCCAGTCCTGTACTATCTGAGGAGATAGTACTTCCATACGCCCTATTGTAGAATAGGAAGACTTGCTTACTTAGGAGAAGACTATCGTTGCCTGTTGCATAACTACTTAACAATAGGATTGTTACACCTACCGCATCCCGACAACCCCCGAAATCGAGCCGGGAGAGATCCCGTCAGAGCCGCCTAAAGAAGAAGCAGCTTCGCATAGCAATATCAGCCAACCAGTCAAATCAGATAGAACTAGACAGGGCTACGTTAGCTACGCATGCTACATCAATGGAGCGAACACGCCAATATCGACAAAGATTGAGACAACGATCACCCTACCTCAAACCAATGGCCCTTTCTCACAGTGAGCGCAACAGTAAATGCTACGCAAAGAAACAGCAATGCAGCCTCCGAAGCCAGAGAGCTGAGATAGTCCAAGCACAGGTAGGCAGCTATCCAACAATATTACTAAATTCACTTGAGGGTAGGCTAATGCATAGCTAATAGGATGATGAGAAATGAAAGCAGGCATATGCCAGCTGGCCACGTCTTGCAGGGTCATTGAGAACCATGAAGGCTGATATTCTGCAATCAGCTCTAAAGAGACTGAAAGGGAAGATGAAGTCCCTTGGTGGACGACGAGGAAGGCTGCAAGTAGACCTACAGTTGGACTGGAATGCTCAGTTATATTCCTTTCTGAAGCTGCAGCTAAAGGCTGAAAAGCGGTGGGTGATGTCGGAACTGAAGCGAGCACCTACTGAGGCAATTACACAGTCAGTGTCAAGGAAGGAATTTCCACTATTAGTGGCTAAGTCAGCGGGATGGGGAATGTGGGTCATGAGGCGGATTTTGAAAAAGGAGGTTGATTTTATTCAGTTGGGAAAGCTGCCAGCACCCAGGCAGGGTAGGCATGCAAAGGTTGCCAGTTGGCTCACTGATAAGGGTACAATGCTCACAATGCGAGAATATATGTCCATATCAGGTGAAGGTATGTTAATCCCTTTACAATGAGCATTTAGCTTAAGAGTATAAGAATATGACTAATAATGAGTTTGATTAGCAATGGATTCAGCCGGACTTGCACAAGCAGTAACCAATTATTGGTGCAAAACCTATCAGGAGCCAGAAGATGCTTTGAATGAGCAGAACCAATTACCAGTAATTTCGATTGCTGGTAGTCATCGCCGGATCAAGCAAGCACTTTCTAGTCAGTCGGCACGAGCTTGGCTATTGAAGTTGGGTTGGAATTGGAATGTGGTTAAAAAGGGGGTGTATCAGGACGAGCATGAGAAAGAAGATGTTAAAGCATACCGACAAGATGTATTCCTTCCCCGGATGAAATCCCTTCAACCACATATGATGGAATAGGATGAAGCTCTTCAGGTCGTTGATAAGTCTTACGAAGTCAACCAGCGACCCCTAGTTTTTATTACCAATGACGAATGCACATTCAACTCAAATGACGGGCGAAAGAAGATGTGGATTCACGAGAATAAAGCACCAATTCGCAAGAAGAGTCGAGGTCAGGGCCTTCATGTTTCCGACTTTCTTGCCCTTGTTGGTAGGCCTGGTGCTGGAACTGATTGTGAGGTGCTAAAGTGTGGGGGGATGTCTGGTGGACAGGGGACCCGCTATTACAGCAACTGAAAGAAAAAGCAATCTCAGCTTTTGAAATAGCATTTCCAGGATGTCAAGGTTTATGGGCATTTGACAATACCAAGATTCACCAGAAGTAGGCCCCAGATGCCTTGCAGGTTGGAAATTTAAACCTTACAGCAGGGGGGAAAAACACGGTTCCAATGCGAGATGGATACTATATCTATTCAAATGATCCATATACAACTTGTCGGCAATCAATAATCCTACCAGATGGTCGCCTCAAGGGATTATGTATTATCCTCCAAGAAAGTGGTCTCTGGCCACAAAATACCCGATTTCTCACTCAATGTTCTATTCCAGGCAATAAACCTGGAGAACAAAAGTCAAATCCAGCATGCAAACATGCGACCAATGGTAACTGTTGTGCACGAGCACTTCTTTCTTCCCAGCCAGACTTTCAGGCTCAAAAGTGTCAATTGCAGGAAACACTGGAAGATGCAGGGCATCAGGTGATTTTTTACCCTGTTTTTCATTGTGAGTTAAACTTTATTGAGTACTTTTGGGGTCGGGTCAAGCTATACACAACTTGAAGGGGGCATTGTCAATACACCTTCCCTTCCTTAGTTCGTACAGTTCCCGTGGCGCTAGCACAAATTTCAGATCAGTTGATCTGGAAGTATTATCAACGAACTTTGCGAATGATGGATGCCTATTGTAATAATAACGTATATGGGTGAGAGGACTTCAAAAAGCATGTATATATGAGATACTCATCTCAACGACGCATTGCAGAGTCTCAAGTTAATGTAGATTAATTTGATAATAACAAACAGTATTATTATTTCTTTGTTACAATATATTTAATAGTAGTTTAAGATTGGAAAGTGAGGGTTTGATATTTTAAGTGTAAGGGCAATGAGATTTCTGTGTGTTACGCTTGGCGTTACAATAATATTGTCACACTTTTTGTTTGAAAATTGGTGTCAAGACTAGTCTTCCGGAACCATACTTCTGGGCAGCCCACTACGAGTGGTGTTTACCCCCTCCCCTGCCATGGGGTTCCCAAAATTATAAAGCCCACTAAACAAGCCAAATACCCATGCAAAAATATGCAAAAATATGCAAAATAAAAGGGAACTTATCTATCATGTAACATGGTTGTTGTGGCGACAACAGTTTGTTGGTACATAGCAACAAGTGTTGTTGCATAAAAACGTTTTTACACGAAGATGCGGTATAAGGCGTGATCATCTGATCATAATTCTGTACCGTCGGCTGTGGTCTAGTGGTTTGCTGGAATTGGCTCCTCCAGTATTACCCGTAAGGTCATGCGTTCAACTCCTGTTAAGGGCAAGAACAAATATAATTTGAACTAGCGTCATCAACAAGTCTCCATCCTCTGGGATGATGAACAAGTCTGCCCTCGGGGGGCAACAAAAGGTTCCCCTTCGGGTGGCACCAAAAGTCCTTCCTAGGAAGGCAACCTCCGTCCTCCTTCAGGAGGACAACAAGGTACCTCAGTCCCTTAATTCCACACATACTGGTGGTGCGTGCAGATCGGTTGGATTGTCCAGGATCTGCAGCTAGAAATTTTGTACAAGCGCCAAGACTTTGCCAAGAATTTCCGAAACATGCCAAGGTGTGACTAGCGTGTGAAAATCTTTCTCACATATTCGCTTCCTGCTTGCCTTAATAATAAGTGGTACCTGCTTGCTTCTCGAATCTAAGACGCACCTTCCCCATGTCCTTGTCATTCTTGAAGACACCGTGGCATCCACCCTAGTTTGTCCACTAAGCGAGTCAGTATAAGGACTTATAGACTTAGGAAAGGAAATACTTCAAATGATCTTTTCGACAAGTACACCGATGAGATTTCTGTGTCAGATAATTCCCTGACTTGGGTAGGCATATCTCGATGTACTCGGTTAACCTTAGGGACTTGCTCTGAATCCAATGGTGGAGGGTTGTGAATAGCCAGCGTTGAAGTTCGTGGTTTTCGATGAGGTTCAGGGTTTCCCCTATCCTTATAAGCAAAGGTAGTTGCCACTACGATCTCCTTTTGACATTTTCTCCAGGTGTGGTTCCCGAGGGTGCAACGAGTACATTCTTTTTCCCCCTTCCGTTTCTCAACCACATCTTCTACGATTCCTTCATGAGCTTTCTTCCTGTCAGTATGTTCATCTTGGGAATTATTTCCGGTTCGTTTCGCGGTTGTTTGCAGTGGAGATTTCCATCGAGAGGTATTATCCTTTCGTGGTTTATCATTCTTTTTCTCAAACTTTGTGTTGAATCACTTTTCTGACCCTGCTCGCTTGCGCTTTGGTGCAGGGTTGTGAGGGATCGATATAGATTTTGACAATTTTCCACGCTCGAGATGTTCTTCTTCCTGTCTTCCAACGTCCCGTAAAGTTTCGATCCAGTGATCATCATCGTTGAACTTGAAGTGTGATAATTGACGAAGGATATCCTGCAGAAGTTTGCTTTCAATTTTGACCCTACACGGTATTCCTGCGAAACCGGCCTTAATGTTGAGATTTTCAAGGAGTAAAAGGTATGTATCAATTCTGCCCGAATAGCTAATTTTATCCATTTCCTCTAGAGCTCGTCTTTGCTCTTCAATACCGATGTATCGTTTAATAATCTCTTATCGAAAACGTTCCCACGTTGAATAGCTAGGGTCTTGAGTGTAGCCATCTAAACCCCCCATGACCTTCCGGTATTTCTCCGAAAAAGGTGCAACTTTACTTCCCTTAGTCTTTCCAAAGGCGAATACAATACGATGCGAGTGGTTCTCCCCTTGCGTAGGGTTGCGATCTAAGTAATCTTCACATGCGGTTAACCAGTTTCTTACATCTTGGTTATCTTCTCCTTGAAAAAAATAAGGAGGTTCCGCAGTGTTTTTTGTCAGCCGCTGACAAGTACTAAGACTCTGCATAAATTCTAGGATTGCCCTAGTATGAGGAGAAGTATCTCTTGAAATCGATGGTCTTCGAGCGATCCGTTCCAGACGTCCGCCTCTCCTGCCCCTGCCATCGCTTCCATCTTTGTCGTTATCCTCATCGTCATTGGCATCAGGGTCGGGATCTCCACCAGTATTTCCTGGTGGTGGTGGTGGTTGGTTGTTTCCTCCTTGATCAACTTCATTTCCTTTATTCTGCAGGGAGTTGATACTGACCCTTTGTCAGGGTTGATACCTTCGGGTGGTATCCAAGGGTTTTGTTGCCCGCGGTTAGAAGGTCCGGGGTCACCATCACCACTATCGGTTGGTGGAATGGTATAGTGAGGTTTTTCAGCACGATAGATTCTTGCAGTTAAGGTTTGTATTAAGGCTTGAAATTCGAATCGTTGCTTGTCAAGGAGATCTCTTGCTTCTTGACGGTCTTTGTATTGGGGAGACCCCGCATCATCTTTTTGTTACTTTAGTAGCTGATCCGCTCGTTCCTCGTGATCATGGAGGACTTGTTGCCAGGTAGTGTCCTGGTTTTTGACCTTATCTTTTAGTTCGAGAACTTCACTTTGCAGAATCCTATCGGTGTCTATTGCCAACTCCGCATCCCCTTTTTGTTGTGCTTCCTGTCGTCTAAATTCTCGACCTATTTCGGCTGTTAGACGTTTTTGCTCGACTCCAGTTGCCCCTTCCAGCTTTAACCATGCTTGCCTAGCATCACTTAACTCCTTGTTGACAATTGTTTCGCCCTTTGCTAACCGGGTTTGTAGCAATTGTAGGTTTGGGTACTGTACCCTAGCATCGTCCGATAACCCTTCGAGAGCTCTTTGATTTTCATCATGGCTCTGATGTATTGTAGACAAGATAAACTGGAATCCTTGGGCAAATTGTCATTTAAGGAGCTCAGTAGGATTCGTGGAGTTTCTCGAGTGTTGTCTGGAATTCGAACGGGAGGTCGACTTTCCAACCCGGAAAGGTGTACTTGTGGATCGACTCATTGCTAATACGCTAGGTCCAGAGGGAATCGTGAGAGGTCCAGATGATGGGGCGAAAGATGAAGCAAGAGGTGTCGAGCTTTCATCATCCATAGGATCCTCTGGTCATTCATCACGGGAGGTGGCTTCGAAAGGAAAAGGTGAACCAGGTTAGTTTTCCGTCATCTTGATTCAACAAACCTGATAAGAATAGGTTTTGGTCTTTCGTCTCTTTGAAGGAAATGGGTGATGAATGGGTCTGTATTTTGTATTCCACTAGTTTTGTTCAAAGGAATCGATATATTCTGCGTAGTTTTTTGCGATTTGATCGAAGCGATCAGTAGAAGAAAACAGATGGATAATGGTCTCCGGGGTTGACGATCAGGACGGGAGGGTTGGTGGGGGAGAAGGAGTGGAGCACGGTAGTGTAACGCCGCCTTCTGACTCTGGTTCCCAATTGTCCAAAGGTTCTTCGGTTGGTTGCGATGCAACAATTGCAGTTTCAGAAGAGTTTTCAAGAATGAAAAAAAGGATAGTAAAGGATCAGACAGATAATCAAGTCTGAGAGCATGAGGTAAGGTGTGAGCCTTGGTGACAGAAGAATAACAATATAGTGTTACGGGGTAGCTAACACAGTAGGATGCCGGGCTAACTAGACCAAGGAGATTTGTGACAACAGATTAATAGTCAGGAAGGCTCGTTGATAATCGTTTGGTAAAGGTAAAGTAATAAAGAGTAGTCAAATATCAAAGAGTTAAATATAACTCACTAACTTGTTATATTGTTAAGGTCTCTTCTCCGTTGCTTCATAATTCTTCAACCACTGGGGGAGAGGCCTACTATTTATACTAATGTTAATGCTACTTCGACTTCTTTAGTTAAGAAGTATTTTCTTAACAATTCAGTTTGTCAGAACAAAGTGCGAACACCGTCTGACCCTGAAAACTTGCCCAGCTCGACTCAGAGAATCTCCTGAACTGCTATTTCATCTCAGGGTGTCCCCACTCCACCAGTAGACAGTCTTCAATCTCTTCGTCATGATACACTATATATGAATATGCGGTCCAAATGCCTACATACCAATAGTAATGTGGAATATGGAGTGATCAGTTCCGAGATCCAGCTATCCAAGCATTATGCAGCAATTTGCATATGCGTCTGGAGTAAGAGGAGTAGTGTTCTCCAAATATCGTTCCAATCTGGTAAACATATCTTGAAACGTGCTCTCATCCAGTGGTCTGAGTTATCTTCCAGATGCCTCTAGGAAGCTCATAACTTCGGGAGCATAGGTTCGGATATATGGTCATCCTATTGAGCCATATACCTCGCTCTTAATTATTAGGTAAGCTATTCCCGGTAGAGTAATAATTTTAAAGTGAAAGCTACATAGTTTTTGGGCCCACCTTATTGTTCTATGCGTCCAGACTTTTGTTGTAAGGAAATACTAGAGGTTTTGATGATCAGTATAGACTGTTAACACCTTTTCCGTTCCTCCCAGGTAATGTCTCCATTCCATGAAGGCGACAACGATAGCTAACGGCGCGTTATCGTGAATGTCGTAATTTCGTTCGGCTGGTGAGAGTTTGCTAGAGTGGAAAGCCACCGGATGAAGCCTTTTGCCATAGAATTGTGATAAGATACAACCAAATGCATAGTCACCGGCATCTGTTTCAACCACAGTTTTCAAATCCAGATAGAAGTAACATAGGATAGGAGCCGAGATGAAACGATATTTCAGGTCCTCAAAGGCTTCTTGTTGTTCTTTTCCCCAGGAAAATTTCTTAGGGTCCCCTTTTAGTACGTTCGTAATTAGTGTGAAGATTGCTGAGAAGTTTTTTATAAAACAGTGGTAAAAATTAGCAAACTCAATAAAGATTTGAATATCTTTAACCGAGGCAGAGGCTCTCCATGACTTAATTCATTCAACCTTTTTCTCGTTCATAGTCACCCCGTCGGTTGCAACCACATATCTCAAAAAATCCACCTTTTTTATATGAAACACGCTCTTCTCCAGGCAGATGGCCATTCGGTATTCCCGAAGTCGTTGTAAAACTTTGCGAACAAGTATAATATGCTCCGCCAGCGTCGAAGAGTAGATTAGGATATCATCGATGTATACTACAACTCCCTGATCTAGGAACTCTTGGAATATTTCGTTGATCATCGTTTGAAAGGTAGCGGGTGCGTTAACCAACCAAAATGCATAACCTGATATTGGTAATAGCCATAACGGGTTCGAAAAGCTGTCTTCCATTCGTCCCCTTTTCCTATTCTTATTAAATGAAAGCCGTCCTTCAGGTCTAGCTTAGTAAAGATCAGAGCGTCACAGACCTGATCTCTCAATCCCGTCATTAAGGGGATGGGGTATTTGTTGTGTACTGTAATCTTGTTCAAGCCTCGGTAGTTGACAACTAACCGTAAGCGACCATTGGGTTTTGGTACAAAAAGGATTAGTGCGCCCGCAGGGGACTTGCTGGGGAAAATCTTTCCTTGTTTGACCATGTCGTCAAGGTAATTCTGAAGGGCTTCAAGCTGTTTCTGTGATAACGGATATATCGGGCCCCAAGGTGGTTAGGTATCTGGTTTGAGATCAATGGTATGATCGAAGGTACGGCAGGGCGTAAGCCCCCCCGCGACAGAAGGCCTAAATCGGCCCAGGCAATCGTGGTACTGATCTGGCAGGCGATCGATGATAGTAACTTTTTCTTCGTCAATCCTTTCATTTCTGCCTATAACCACTGTGTTGGGATCATTTAGCACATCTTCATCCCATTCTACCGAGATTCCTTCATCTTCAGGGAGGAGATGAGATTGGCAGTCAGTGTCATCAAAGCACAACGCGTCTGGGTAGGTAATATTTTTTATCGGGTGTTCTTGATGCCACCATCCAAAAGGTATAATCATTCAATACTTTCCTGCCGAAGCTATTTCGCAGGAAACAAGTGATAAGTGTTTGTTCATTCCTATTTCCAAGTAGAGAGGTTTCGTAAAGTGTGATCCACTGGAAGAGATTGCTTCTCCAGTGAAACCTTAGATTTGGACTGCATCAGCCCGAGAGTGGTAAGGGATGTGAAGGTCCTTAACGAGTTGTTCGTTGATAAGGAAAATATTCAACCCGGAGTCTAGCAAGACTGGGATTCGATAGCGTTTGCTGAAGATATAAATGTGTGCGTGTCCCTCAGAACAGTCGTAGCGTTGTGGTTCGTTGATTATAATATCGGTTCGCTTAATGTGACCGTACGTTTGTCGTTTACCTCGCTTAGAAGGCATCGTGGGTGTTGTATAGTTGGGTGTTTGTTACAACGCCCGCCTTGTTTTGACCAGATAGGTCTCCTCAGACAAACTTTCTATAATAAATGATCAAAAATTGTTCATACTTCCTGGCAACCCACTACAAGTGGTCTTTGCCCCCTGCCGAGAGGTTCCCGAAGATATAAAGCTCACTAAACGAGCCAAATCCCAACGCCAAGTAATGAAAAAATAAAACAACACACAAAAAATAAACAAAGATAAAAGTAAACAAAACTTATCTCTCGTGTAATGTGGTTGTCTTCGAGACTATGTTTGTTGTTGCATAGTTTGAGTTGTTGTTGCATAAACGCGTTTTTGGTATTTTGAGGTTACCCGAAGTTGGGGTATAATACGTGATCCAGTGATTGTATTTCTGAACCGTTCGCCATGGTCTAGTTGGTGAGATGGGGCCGGCCCGCCCATCTTCACCCGTAGGGTAAGGCGTTAGAGTCCAGTCTTTGGCAAGAACAAATGTAATTTGTACTGGTCGCACCTTGGGCCCGGGAAAGCCCAGGGGGTTTCACAACCCCTAATCCTACTCCCAAAAACCCAAGTCGATAAAATGGGAAAACCGTTCCAAATTAGAAATATCCGACCCATTCAGGGGAACGAAACAGTCCTCCTTCGGGGGGCAACTCTCAAGTCCTTTCTTGGAAGGCAAAAAACCTTGGGTTCCTTTCCAGGAAGGTCCCCATACACCAGTCCTCTTACTACATGTTCGAAGGTTGTTGCAGGTGTAGCCTGAGTATCACCGCATTCTGAAGCGAGAAAGTTTGTATGAGCGCCAAGACTTTGCCAAGGATTTCCGAACCATGCTGCGGTATAATGTGAAAAAAAGAATCTTCGTAATCACTTCCTGCTTGCCTTAAAAATAAGTGGTATCTGCTGGCTTCTCGAACCTAGGACCCCACTTGCTCGTGTCCTTGTCATTCTTAAAGACACAGTGATATCCGCCCTAGTTTGTCCGCTAAGCGAGATAAATAAGGCCTTATAGACTGAGGAAAGAAAATACATAGACATTTTTGCGAAGCGTACACCTATGCCATTTCTGTATCGGATAATTCCCAGATTTGCGATGGCCTTTCTCCTCGTATTAAGTTAACCTTTGCAGGTGGTTCTTGTCGTGCTGGAGAAGGTTGGTGGACTGCGAGTGTGCTAGTTCTTGGTTTAAATGGTTGTTTAGGGTTTCCCCTATTTTTGTATGCGAAGGTTGCGGCAACCAAGATTAGCATCCGGCATTTTCTCCCGGTGTGGTTGTCCATGCTGCAACGGATGCAGCGTTTCTCCTTTTTTCGTTTTTCAACCACTTATTCCTTGATTCCATTGTGTGCCTTTTTCCAATCGGTATGCTCGTCGTTCACAACAGTATGGTTTTTATTTTTTGCGGTGTTATTTCGAGGAGCTTTCCATCCGGAAGATCCCTTTCTAGCTTTATTGTCTGATCCCCTTTTTCGTATTTGGTATTGAAACCTTTGTCGGGTTCTTCTCGTTTTCGCTTAGGAGGGGGTGCGGGCGGGGTCCTTAGGGATTTTGCAAATTTTCCCCTTTCCAGGAGTTTCTCCTCTTGCCTACCCACTTTTCTTAAAATTTCCATCGAGTTTTCATCAGTGGCAAATGAAAAATGGGATAAGGGACGTAATATTTCTTGAGGGAGTTTGCTTTCAACATGGACCCTCCACGCTATGCCTGCGAGTTCTGCCTTGATGTTGAGACTTTCGAGGTGGAGCAGGTATGTATCAATTTTGCCCTTATAACTTATTCTGTCCATTTCATCTAGGGCTCATCACTCTTCCTCGATACTGATATATCTTGTAATAATTTCTTGTCGGAATCTCTCCCAAGTTGCATAATCGGGATCTCTAGTGAAACCTCCTATTCCTCCCATGACCTTCCGATATTTCTCCGCAAAAGGGGCTACCTTGTTTCCCTTGGTTTTACCGAGGGCGAAAACAATGAGATCAGTGTGGTTCTCCCATTGGTAAGGGTTTCGATCAAAATAATCTTCATATGCGGTTAGCCAGTTTCTAACATCCTGGTTATCATCGCCTTGAAAGAAGTAAGGGGGTTCAGCCACATTCTTTATTGATCGAGTTGGTGTACTGAGTACTGAGTTGTTGCAAGAATTCTAATATGCCTCTCGTGCGGGGAGATCTATCTCTGGGAACCGATTGTCTTCGAGCATTGCCTTCCTGACGTCCGCCTCTTCTGCCCCTGTCATCGTTTCCTCCTATATTGTCATCGTCGTCATGGTCATTAGGGTCTGGGTCTGGATCACCACCAATATTACTTGGCGGTGGTGGAGGTGGTTGGCAATTTCCTCCATGGTCAACTCTCTTTCCTTCATCTTGCCTTGGAGTTGAAGCTAATCGTTTATCGGGATTAGGATTATTCGGAGGAATGCAAGAATCCAATTGCCAGTGACCCTGGTTCGAGGGTCCTGGATCACCATCACCTGCCTCCGTACGCGGGATGGTAAAGCTGAGCTTTTCGTCATGATCTATTCTGTCCGTCAAAGCTTGTATTGCGTTTTGGAATTTCTCATTTTGTTTATGCAGAAGCTCCTTTGCTGCTTGACGGTCTTTTTGATGCTGTTCGGCTGCATTGGCTTTTTGTTGATTTAATAGTTCAGCAGCACGGTCTTCCTGGTGTCTTAGGACTCTTTGCCATTCGGTGTCCTGTTTTTTAAGTTGTTTAGCAAATTGAGCTTCTAAAGATATTACTTCGGCTTCCAATATTTGATCTCGGACCTTAGATGATTTCGTATTTTTCTTGTCCTGAGCTTCTTGGCCGCTAAATATTTGTGTAATAGCTATTTTTAGCCATTCCTGTTCGTCATGCGTTGCTCCTTCGAGAGTTGCTAGTGCTTTTCTAGCATCCGCGAGTTCCTTGTCAACAATTCATTTGCCCTTTGCTAACCTTGTTTGTAATAACTGTCGGTTAGCTTATTGGGCCCTAGCATCTTCCGACAAAGCATCCAAAGCTATCAAGTTTTCCTCTTGGCTTTGGTTGATGGATGAAGAAATGTGTTGGAAGGCTAGTCCTATTTTTGCTTAAGGAGTTCTATTTGATTTGTAGGGTTTCTTGCACGTTGACGGGAGTTTGATCGTGATGAGTTTTTTTTCACACGGAATTGCGCACTATGTGAGCGACTCATAGGGGAATGTATTACCGATCCTGGATTTGAGGTAGTGGTCATAGAACGGGAGGACGGGTCGAATCAGGATGGATGAGAAGTGGAAGTATCATCATCTTCCATAGTTTGATCGGGATCTCGGATGAGTTCCGGGTGAGGAGAATTGGGGCTCCCAAGGGCCATGGTAGAGGTTAGTGATTCTTTAATTAGGAAGGATGTTTCGAACTCTCCAGTATTGTGGAGCCTTTTTACGACCCTTTGCTATTGTAGGGAAAGGGTGACGAAAGGACCCCTGTAGTGTTACCCACCAATTTTGTTCTTCTGCGTCAATAAGGTTTTGAAGAATATTTTGATTTCGATCCCCTTGTTCAATGGCTTGCATTGAAAGAATAATAGTCTCTGGGGTGGAAGGTCGAGACAAGCTCAGAGGTGGGGAAGGAGAGGAACAAGGTAAAGTTATACCTCCTTCCGATTCAGGTTCCCAATCGTCTAAACAACCTGAATCTTCAGTGATCGTGGGTTCAGGTGCGACAATGGCAGCCTGTGGTGTATCTTCAAGGATGAAAAAAAGGTAATAAAGAATAAAGCAGACAAGAATGTCTGTCAACATAGGAGCCTTGGTGACTGAAGACCAACAATATAGTATTACAAGATAGTTAATACAGTAGGATTCCGGGCTACCTAGGCCGAGAATATTCGTGACAATGGATTATAGGTCAGGAAGGCTCAAGATGAATGAATTGTTCGATAAAGTATTGTCGGGGGGCAAAAATAACGGCGGTTCAACCATCGATGGCAGCGCACCCCTCCTCATCACCCCGCACTTCCTACACTACCCAAACAAATCCCTCTAAATCAACCAAAACTAAACCATCCTATCTAATTATTGTTTTCAATAAACTATGCCTCCTATTCTTCGCCGTCATGCCAAACAACCTATTCCCTCCCAGCATCTCTCTCAGTTTACCAGGGGGAGAATCTTTGGGTTACATGAGCCTCAAATGGGATCTGAGCAAATTTTCCACTACCTTAACATTCCTCCCACCACTATCAGAAGGACAATTGCAAAGGGATATCAAGAGGGCAAGGAGAATGAGGGTAGAGGAAGACATCCTAAGACTACCAAGTTGCAGGATGAAGCCATGGTTGAGGAAGCTCTCAAAAATCGCCACGCTACCTATTTTGAGATTGCTGAAAAAGTTGCACCCAATGTTTCAACCAAGACAGTGAAGAGAAGAATTGCACAAAAGCATCTTAAAAAAGTGGGTGGCACAAGAGAGAGTTCATTTGGATGAAGGGCTGGCTCAGGAGAGGTTGGAATGGGCATTAGCCCATAGGCATTGGACAAGGGAGATGTGGAGAAGGAAGGCAATGTGGGGGATAAGGTATCTGTGGAGAGGGGTAGAGGAAAGAGGAGAAAATGGGTATTTGTATACCCAAATGAGAAGTGGAATAAGGATTGTGTTGAACCTACTGCTAGGAGAGGGGAGAGAGGGATTAGCCAGATGATGACTGGTTTTTTTTATGGTCA
>Ga0307509_10005704_pt1 | contig 17169 bp, 21 predicted proteins | sample 10_EM_MG_FD_202245 | JGI IMG/M metagenome (GOLD analysis project Ga0307509, IMG submission 202245) | Populus trichocarpa ectomycorrhiza microbial communities from riparian zone in the Pacific Northwest, United States - 10_EM | ecosystem: Host-associated > Plants > Roots > Unclassified | place... | reverse complement strand
TGTACAACACCATTGTACAACATTGCATGGCCCATGGTCCATGGGATCCTGTCACCTTGCATGGCCCATGACCCATGGGGGAAAAGTAGCTGCACCCTGTGTCCGTTGCGTCTATCCTGCGTCTACCGGACTATACCGGATGCATATTGGCGAATGCCATCCTTACCCCGAGGATTGCGAAAAGGTACCCCACAATATGCATCTTTCTCGCTAGCCCGTCGACGGGGATGTGCTAAGAATCCAAGGCGAACCGCGTGGCACCCCCCACTTTTGCCCTAGTCTAGACGGCGCCCGGAATCATTTAGAGTCTCAAAATATCCGTGCGTCATAGGTGTGGTCTTCTCCCACACATGCTGACCGACCTAGCTGGGGGGAACAGCGTCCCAGTTGCGATGGCATACGAACTGTGTTCCATGATATTCGAGAACTACTCCAATCTGACTTTTTTCCCTTTCGTTGCAAGTCGGCTTCCGTACCTCGATCCCCAACATTCCCGGATACCGGCTGAACTCACTCACGCGGAACGTTACCAACAGGTGGCCGACGCCGTCTTCAGGAGTGGGGATGACGAGATAATAGCAGACCTCCTCCACGCTTGGACCTCCCACGGCGATTCCCACAACCCGCCCTCATCGCTCGACGTGGTTGCGAGACATATCGTTGGTCTCCAGCCTCCTTCTCAGAGGCGGTCACCAGAGGCTGGTAGCATGACGGAGAAGGACGTCCCGGATGCAATGCCCTCGTTGTTCCGCCAACGACCTGGCGCCATACTGAAGCTCGAGTAATGTGGGGGGGTAGAGCGTAAGGTATGGTAAGGCCGTGCCCACGGCCTTTCACCGAATCTGCGAACAGGAACGCCCCAAAACGACACAGCAGGTTACACCGTAAGTTCCCATCGATGGTCACCGGTGGTCCGTCTAACTCTGAGTCTCATGTGAGTTTGCGCTCCCAATACTCTTTAACAACAGCCCCTCACCTTCTCTGTCGCAGGGACACAAGGTGGATCGACTTCCCTGGAGGTACAATCTACCTCTCGTGAGACTGGATGGTGACCTACAAATGCCGCTCACCGTTGTTTCTTCCTTAACTGTATTTCAGGGTCTCAAATTGCTTGTTGCCACGACCGCACTGGACCGACTCGGTTCCGAGACCCGTATGTCGGAGCCCACGAAACACCGACACGGGAAGCTGCACTCGGGACCCTTGGCTCTCGCCGACTTGCGTCGTCACTTGCTCGTCCGTACTACGGGGACTGTCCAGCTTGTCGTCACGCCCTTCTGATCAAACACTTGCTCGCAGGTGGGTCCGCATCGGTTGCTGGCTTTAGGGATTCAACTGCCTCACGGTCGTAAACGCCCACGGGTACCTAGTTAGATCCCAGGCACCCACTTATTCTGTTGCCCCCTCCCAGGACAGATAAATGCATCTGCATTTACTCGGTATTTGAACTCACCTACCCTACTGTGGGGTGAAATTAACACGCCTCACGGTATACCGACATATATCCCAGGCCTTAAAACGGTCTCATCATTCGTTGGTTCTACAATTCAAGGGATTTCTCGGATAAACGGTAGTCCCTCCATACTGGCAGCGAGTCGACCCCCTGAGTGCATGTCACGATGAACCTCACACGAAGGTAATCCGATGATCCGGGCAACGGCGAGGGGCCCGGCAACGACATACGGAAGCGTCTTGGCGGTCTGGTCTTTTGGGCTGGAGGGTATAAAAACTCGACATGTTTTTTCTGATGGTTGCCGAAACCCACAGCTTCGAAGACCCTCGACGGCATCTCCGACGAGCCTCCCAGTGATGAGCGTGCTATACAGGTTTTTTGCGGTCCTCGCTCTCGCGGTGGCGTTTGTCGCCGCCGAACGACATGTCGTTTCGTTCAACAACGGGTTAGTCGCAGCCTTCTCAAACCCAAGGAACTGCCACTAACCTCGAACACTGTCTATCCAGCTGTGGACGTGGCACCCCCGCCTTGGTATCCCAGAAGGGGGACATCCTCTCTACCGGAGCACCCTACATTTCGAGTGCACCGCTCATTGGAGCTATCGCGTGAGCCAACACCGCAGAGCGGACAGAGCTGGCTCTTTTGCTGACCGGTTTGTGTGGCCCACAGTTACCTCCAAACCGGTGAGATATCATTGTGTATACGTTTTGGGTATCGGACATTTGCTAATATCTCTTCCTATTCAGGAAATTGCAGTTTGAACGGCGATCATTGCACTTTGGTCGAGACGACTTTGAAGAACCCACCGTCGAATTGTAACGGCTGTGGTTCCAGCACAGACATCAGTCTTATTCCGCCGTGAGTTCTCCGAGCTACCCCCGCCGACACGCGGGGTTGAACCTATTTTCCTTTGCAGTCACAATTTCTCCGTTGCCTCTGGCTTCATCTATTCCAACGGCTGCGATGGCACTGGTGCCAAATGTAAGCGGATTTACGAGCTGCTGCGTACCGCATTCGAGCTACTGACTTGACTTTACGACCTAGGCAGCAGCAGTAGCTGCAACACTGCGTTCCGTGTCCCAACTGACAACCACGTTCAGGTCGCGTGTAAGTAGATATTCTCTCGAATTCATTCGAAGTGAATAAACCACTAAATTGCCTTGCCTTCATTTTTCCCACAGGCCAAGTAGTGGACGTTGACCTCATCATCACGTTCTGTATGTAGAGGAGTTCGGACACCTCTGGGTAAAGTAGCGAATTGCCAATAGCCAGTCTATACACTTCGAACCCTGGGAAATATACGATGTTCTATATAACCTCGTGCGTTCGTCCGACCTCGGACTGACCAACCCACCCACCCACCAACGTTGAAGAACTCTCCCCAACGGCTGGTCACCCCACACTTCGTGGGGGGAGCAACGTGAAGAGGCGGTAAACGCGTCCCCTGTGTTAGAATTCCCACGCCAGAACCCTTTTGTATTCGGCTTCATGAGTTCAACAAAGCGGAAGCCTCCACATCTCTGCGAAGGGGATGCAGACCGGAGCACCCCGTACAACACAGACATACGGCCCACGAAGAAGGGAAAACGGAAACACGCACCCTGTGGTGGGGGTCGACGGGATCCCCCCGCTACCACGCGTAAGCCCAATTACTTGACCAACATTCCAACTTCCGAACCGCACGATAGGGTACCTTCCCCTCGCAATTGGAGGTTCGCATTGGCATGGACGGGTGGGCCTGGAAAACGCAGTCATTTTGTAAGACCCTCTGTTTGTCATGTTCCATTCTTGGGTGTCACCCAGAATGACCGCCTTTTAGCGGAAGCTCATTTAGCAAGTCGTACGAGGAGGGTGGCCAGCGGCGTAATACGTGGGCGAGTTTGGTGTTACCATTTCCGCACGCCGGTCGCACTCAACGACGGAATGTCAGATAGATCACGTTCAGGAGAAACAGTCGAATCCGCCGATGCGCGTTCACAACTTTGCATTCCCTGGGGCTACAGCAGAGGACGATCTGTCGAGTCAGTTCTCCCGCTTCAAGGAGAGCTCTCGCGATCTGGCCCTTAGCAGAGAAAACACTGTGTACTGTACGGCGCTCCCCGTACGACGCTGTGACCAACTGTCGAGCTCACAAACCTACAGTCCTCTCCTTGGGCATCAACGACTGTGGTAGGACGCCCTCAGATGAGCTGGAGCCAATCGTCGAAGTCATCTTCGACACACGACATGATCTGTACGCCAAATTCGGCGCGAGGAACTTCGTGCTCATCGACGTGCCACCGATCGACCGTTCTCCTGGAGGTGGAGGAAACCTTGAATACACTCCTGGAATCGGAACTGACTTACGCATTTAGCTGTGGAGTCCGGTTCAACCAAGGATATCAAGGAGCGAGTCGAAACCTGGAACGCGCTCCTGAGAAGCCGAGCGGAGGAATTCGCGAAGGACTACGAGAAAGCAACCGTCTTCATGTTCTCACCCCATCAAGTCCTCACCGAAGTGCTCGACGAGCCGCTTGATTTTGATTTCGCTGAAGATGATCCTGGGATAGGAGGTGCAGGAATTTGGATAGATGACTTGCACTTGACGCCTGCCGTCCACGCTGTCCTTGCTGAACGTCTACTGGGCTCATTGATCGAACCGTGACCTGTCTACTCTTTGATACGTGGAATATCTCGCGGGCTGCTCAGAAAACACACGGACCTGCGTCCCGGCCATGCTGTCGGAGATGTAGTCACTAATACATGACCCTTCGTTCACCCAGGGATGTGGTGTGGTACGACATCTGCCAACAGATCTCTCCCGTCTTGATTTTCTTTTCCGTGCCTGTTAACCAGCCTGTGCTATATATCCTTCTCCCGACTGGTTGACATGGCTTTGCTATTACTCCACCGAATTTGATAACTAGGGTTCCTACAGGCACCGAGTCAGGGTTTCTTCAGTCCAGTGGTATAGATATTTGAGAGGATTGACGATCGATTCCAAGAACAAGCCACGAGCATTCATCGTAACATCGTGAAAACGGCCGTTGCCAGGAAAATGACAACTATGGACACGGCGAGGGGGGTCGTGAAATATACAAATGTGCCGATACACCACAGTCCACAAAGGTTGAGGGCGTGGGCGAACATAATCATGGCTGTAGGACTCCTAAGGAAGAGCTCGAATCTCCTCTCCTCGAGTGCATCGAATTCGCGTAGTGAGTAACGACTCAGGAGGTGTTTCCCCAACATCGCGAGGCTCGCGGCGAACATCGAGAGCAGGGAACCCATATAATAGAATCCAACACCGGTTTCGATCCCTCTGAAAGGAGCTTTCTGGACTACGGCAGGGGTTTCGCCTGGGTTTAGGGAGAGAATTATTCCGTGGAGGGCTACAGACGCATTGTGTTTGGGGTTCAGAATCGAGAGGACATGGGCCACACCGACGGTGGAAGACAGAACCGCCTAGTGAGGGACCAAATCAGATGAGTGGAGGGGGCGAAGGGTAGGTAGGACGCACATTGAAGAGGGTGATATTGAGTTCTCTGTCGTACTCGACAAAGTCGTCGTCGCGCTCGGCTGCCGCCCTTTCTTGCATCGCATAGAATTCGAGGAGAGGGTTGTCGGTCTCAGTGGGCTGGAAGGACACTCTGACGGCGGCTTGGAAACTACGCCCCGTTAGTGGTCAACGAACCAACCGACATAACCTCCGAACTCACCACTCCGGATCGGATTGCAGAGGCGGGGAGTTCTTTTCGCCCTTTTCGGTCACGATAATCTGACGTTGGTCGACGGAGAGAACGGCGAGAATCGAGTAGAAGCTGCAGTGTTGTTGGACAAGAGGGTCTAGTTTGGAGGTGGTGGAGAGAGGAGTGACAGGCGAATGAACCAAAGAGTTTTTCAACACTCGCAAGCTTCAACAAGTTGCCAGGTCAGAAATCCATCGTTCTAGAATTTCACATTCGGCCCCCAAGTGTTCGAACACCGTGAGCAGTTTCCAGACTTCTTGAGAGGAGTGGAATGGTCAGTGCGCGCGGCCACGAAACCTGTCCATTCGCACGAGTATCGAAACGGATAGACAACGTGTTGCCCCACTCCGCACGATATCGGTTTCTGATACGAGGCCAAAGCAAAATTCATAAAACGCCTCAACGTCAACGTTCGTCATATTTGCAGGACTCTAGTACCACAATGGACGGTATCACATGTAGAAAATGCTGTCCTGTTGTCCATAGAACCCGCTGACTAGGCCTGCCATCTTGAATCTTGCGCATTGACCGCCGTTAGCACTCGGTCAACACGTCCAGCACCGGCCCGCGAAGGGTGTACTTACTTCCTGCAATCATCCCTTCTCTTTAGCCGGAGACCTGGGGGGTAGTCGACGGGTTAGACCTCAAAAGTGATGGCCCCTCTTCAAAAGCTCTGTGACAACACGCATTCAAGGATGGATCTCGAGAAGGGGCCACGGGTGGGAGTGAGAACATGACCGTAGGTGTCACCGTTGGCAGGCTTGCATGATAGCGTTTCGGACGGCATCGATGCCTGTGAAAGGGTACTTGGCTGTCGAGGTAATGATTGGATCCAAGCACGTCGGGGCAGCCTCCGCGATATCCTCCCTCATCTGTGCGATGGAACTCGCGAGTTGCCGGTCTGGAATGGTGTCGGCCTTCGTGATGACCGCCTGAAGGGTGAATTTGAGCCCAGCAGAGGCTTGCACGCGTTCGTCGAGCGACTTTAACATCATGGCGTCGGTTTCGTTGAGGCCATGTCCGCCGTTGAAGAGGATAAAGATTCGTCTTAACCTTATGCTCCCGGTTAGGAGCGTAGCGAGGAGTGGTTTTGAAATGTGCTTACTCTTTGCGGTTGTCGGTGTAATGATCAAACAGTTCACCCCATTCTGGACGGCCCCTGCCACCGTAACCCGGAGCGTCCACTAAGACTGCTTTCCCCGGTGCCTTGCCAACTTGGTAAAAGTTCAGGGTCTTTGTATGACCCTATGGAATCGGATTTAGCAGAATGGACGATGATACCGAGGGAGAACCCGTACCGGTTTCTTACTTGTCCGAAGTAAATCTCTACGACCAAGGATGGCGTTCAGGAGAGACGATTTCCCAACATTCGCGCGTCCAGTCACGATGACCTTCGCGAATTATTAGAAACCACGAGGACACGACGGAGATATTCCCTCACTCACCTCGGGGACGCCATGAAGCTTTGGAATAGAACTGGGTGACGCAGCGGCGGCGAGGAATTGAGCGTGTTGAGGGTTCGAAAAGATGTTCGCCGCTTTTTTAGTGCTGGTCGCGGTGACCATCAACGTCGGGAGCAAATGCTTTCGCGACGGAGCGCCCGCGCTTCGTTTTTCTATCTCTTACCTCCGTAACAACGACTGAAGATCGAAATGGTCGCGGACCGCGAAAACATCGCCAGCGCAGGCGAAGACTCATCGACCGACGACGATAATGCCTCCCAGACGACCGAGGACGATCCTCAAGTCCCCCAGCCACAACCACCGACAAACGAACACTCGAACCGCCCCGCACCCCCATCGACGATTCTGAGGGATAACCCAAGATACGAGCTAACTCACACGATGTCCGGGCATACCCAATCCATCTCCGCCGTAAAGTTCAGCCCGGACGGGACATTACTGGCTTCATGTTGTGTGTGCCGTTCGAATCCTCTCGACGCCCGGACGAGAAAGTTTTAAGAGACTTTTTTGTTTTTCGTTTTCGTGGACTTGCAAACCCAGCCGGGGACAAACTTGTGAAAGTTTGGTCTCCGCACACTGGGCAGCTCGTTAGAAATTTAACCGGACACTCGAAAGGTCTATCAGACATCGCTTGGTCGTCGGATAGCGTTTTCCTCGCCTCAGCGTCAGACGACACGACGATTCGGATATGGACTGTGGATACGGTGCGTCCTGTTCACTCGCTTATCCTACTCTCGATCATCTGTCTGATGGGTTGGGGCAACAGGGAATAACTACGAAGACCCTGAAAGGTCATACCAGCTATGTGTTCTGTGTGAACTACAACAGCGCTTCGGATAAACTCGTGTCTGGTTGTTGCGACGGCGACATAAAGATTTGGGACGTTACCAAGGGTAAGTCCACTCTCCGCGCGATTGGCGTTCAATTCACTGAATATATCGATTTCTAGGGAAGTGTTTGAAGACCCTGCATGCGCACTTGGACTACGTCACCGCCGTGCACTTCAACCGGGACGCTAGCCTAATCGTTTCATGCGCCTGCGACGGGCTGATGTAAGTCACAGAAACCGCCTTTTCCCTAACATTACGCATGACCAGTGTACACTTTACAGCCGTATCTGGAACTCCGCAACAGGGCAATGCCTCAAAACCCTGGCGGAGAGTCATAACGCGATTTGGTACGTTTACACGCCCCTCTCCACACAACCAACTCTGGTCTGACCTCATACTCGTAACGCTACAGCCAATACGTCCAATTTTCACCAAACTCCAAATACATTCTCTCCACCGCACACGACAACGCGATCCGACTGTGGGACTACCAAACCTCTCGTTGCCTCAAAACTTACACGGGTCACCAAAACTCCAAATACTGCATCGTCGCTTGTTTCAGCGTGACGGGTGGGAAATGGATAGTTTCGGGCAGTGAGGACGGGAAGGTCTATTTGTGGGATTTGCAGAGTAGGGAGATTGTTCAGGTTTTGAAAGGCCATACCGGTATGTGTACAACTATATTTCCCGCGTTGCCCCTGTTTTCTCACCGGGTGGACTTGTCGGCTCGGCAGATGTCGTCGTATCCGTTGCGGTGGGTCTCATCCGAGTTCCTCCCTCGACGATCCGTTTCTCATCGTTCAAACTTCACAGACACATCCACGACAAAACATGATCGCCTCCGCATCGATGGAATCCGACCTCACAATACGGATATGGGCTGACAAGAGTTCAACCTGATACGCCCGCCACCGTCACCCTTGCTCCTGGTTATTTGCGCGATCTTTAAATTTCCAATGCTGCACATAAGTCAATATCTGGGAGTTGTACACGTAGCTGTAGCTGTAGCACCATCCAACAAAACAATGAAAGGAAAAAAATGGCCCCTGCAAAAAGTCAGGTGTATGCCATATACAGAGCTTCTACTTGAGCCCCTGGGGGCTATTTCACCGGTTCGGCTGTCATGAGATCTAGGTGGACCGTGTCGTCAGAACTATAAGACCAACCGAAAAGGGGAGGTAAAGTAAATCACGGACCTTTAGCGACCTCCTTCTGGTCTTCCGTCAACCCCGAGTCATGGGCCTCCAAAAACGCATCGACCTCATCTAGGACCGCATCGTCCTCACTCTCAAATTCATCGTCACTATCTTCGTCGTCTTCGTCGTCTTCGTCCTTCGCGTCGTCGATCGCGAACGGTGTCCTCTCCATCGTCATGAGCGCCGCATTCGCCGCTTTGACGATAGGCAACGGCGAGAACTCCGAATGTGCCCCCGAACCGGGCGTGAGAGGCGACTGTAGCTCGACCGTCAAGAGACCCGACTTCGCAGCCGTAGAGGGAGTGGTCTGATCGGCTGACGGGGAAAAGACCGTTGTGGCAGACGATGGACCGGTAAACTTGACGCTCGGCGATTCCAGCTCTTGAGCATTAAGCGACGTACGCGAGGCGGAACGGCGCATCGAAGGGGTGAGCAGACTTTCGCGAGCTTTGGGCTCTTCCATAGTGGTATACCGGCCGATAGCCGGCATGTGCTCAACCTTGTGTTTCCCAATCGTGCGACCGACCTCATCCGACAACTTGTGGAAAATCTTCTTGTTATCGTTCGTCGCGATACTCGACCACATCCCACTAAGGAAACCAGAGTTGGAAGTGGGGAGTTCTTCCAACGGGGTTGGCTGCAGCTTGAATGTCCCCGAGAAGTCTTGGTCAAAGAAGGATTCGAGGATCTCGTCTGCTAACACGACCATCCTGAACCTAGAAAAAGATCGCAAAAACTTCAGAAAAATCCTCGGAACCCAGATATGCAAAACCCGTACGTGGCGAGGTTCAAGTACGGTTGGTTCGATTCGATTTGCGTTGGTGTACCGTCCGAATCAGGAGATCCCCCAGAGGTTGTCTCTGGCAGCAACGCGTCTCCGTACTCGAATGCATTCGACATGAACCTACTAATTGCGCCCAAGTACGCATCCCCGAGCTCATGCCTAAAGATGAACTTGAAAAAACTTCATCAGCCAGGAGTGTCCCTAAAGCGTGGCACGCGGGAGGGGACACTCACGAGCATAGATTCCGAGAGGGTGAGGACTTCGTCCTTGGACAGGAACCCGTCCTTATTCTTATCATGGATGTTGAAAAACCATTCGATGTTGTCCATTAAATCGTTGAACATCACCCCGTCCAGCCCCGAGACTATGTCCTGAAGCCAGATTGATCATTCCCGATGGATTATGCAGGGAAGACAGCCAGCATACCTGGAGCGAGAGGGAACCCCTGTAAGACGTATCCCAGAAAGCAAATAGCCGGTCGATGAACTCGTGTTCAACCGTCTCCCTGTCCACTCTTGTCTACGAAACCAGTTCAGTCTCTCCAGCCACGTGATGAGCCAACAATGCAACCCACCTGGAAGGCGTTCTGGACGATCTTGTCGTCCCTCGCCCAGGTAACAATCTCACCAATAAACTTCCTGAACGTCGGCAACCCAATCCTCGTCTCTGGCTTCTCCTCATGCCCATCCTTTGTGACGACCAACAGTTTAGCAGCGTCCCTCCCTCCCATACTACCATCCTTCACTCCGTGGGGTACAGCGCATATGGCATTATACCACGCATCATATACGAGCCCAGCCTGCTCTTTCGTAAGGCGCTCAAGTGTTTTGAGATTTCGGATGGCGGCACGCTTGGAAAAGGATTCGATGTTGTGGACGATCTCCCCACGGTGTTTTCGTCGCTCGGCTTGGATCGATTCGTCAGTGATGACGACGAATTCACGGAACGAAACGAGGAGGAGTTCTTGAAATCGCGTGATGGCGCGCGCCCGTGGGTCCGGGGAGTTAGGGTGGGCGGATTTTCCCAGAGACGAGAAGTAGTCACGCATGAGACTGAATAGGGGATCAGTCTACATCCCCCATACTCGTTCTGAGCGTTCTCACTGGATGAAGCCGCCGTCATCTTGGATTTGGAGGAGGGCTTCGCCGTTGATCTTTAAGATCGCTACGGTCCCGGTCAGCACCATACCAGAAGAATGATCGGGGTAGCCTACCGAGTCTAATATTAAAAGGTCAGAATGGTGGCGAGCAATAAAATGGAACCCCTTACCCCACTTGGAATAGCACCTTGGGGCCCATGCAAAAGAAACAATCGATGATCCTAAACGCGAAAACCATTGGCATGCTATTGATAAACCTGGGACCACCGCGTCAAACTAACTGTGAGCTAACACGGGAAAACTCCACTTACAAACTCAGGAACCACGGTAGTGAAGCAACAGAAAGTTGGACATCAACCTCTTGGAAGTGTTCGTGGATGGTCGGTAAACACCGCTGAACGAGCGACTCGAATACCCGTTGATCCAGCAGGGTGCCATGCATAGAAGGGCTATAATATCCGGGTAAAAGCCGGTCACAGATCACTTGGAGGAGCCAGAAACCCTGCTCTTCCGATGTATAACTAATGGATCGATCAGCAAGTGGGCGACGCTGGAACATGTGAAACAGCCAACATCAATATCGCCGCAGCGAGGATGTTCATGGCCTATTTCGTGAGGAATCTCAGCCCAGGCCGGGAATAATAAGTGATGATGGTACCTGGCAGTATCCGGTCTCGGGGTTTTTGAACGAATAGGCTTGCAATACCCTCCTGAGCGCGTCGATCCCCTCGGGGTTCTGGTATGCCGAATATTCTGGTAAACTTCTATGCAGATCTTTTTCGATCTCTTCGGTGCTCGTGGTCGTGCGCCCCTTATTTTGGTCAAGTATTTGTTTGTAGACGCCGGGGTTCGTGAACCGGAGGTAGATTGAGCCGGAAAGTGTTTCCCACATCTCCCCTCTAAGGCGATTTGGAAGACCGACTTGGACCAGCCGAGTACATTGAGGGTACCGAAGGAGGGTGAGACTTCGACCATGCGCTATGCAATAAAGCATTGTCAGCCAATACCAGACGAACGCCAGCGCATATAACCGACTTTCGAGGTATTGCGTCCACAACTTAACCTTGGAGGCCTCGCGCAACCTGACGGAGAGTTAATTGAGATCATTTGATAAGATAAGCTTGCATTACTTTTTGGGATCTCCGGGGAACTTGAAACGGTGTCCCAGTCCGGTATGGTACGTGACTTGAGAGGTATCCACGGTCTTGGAATCCTCTTCTTCTTGGTCCTGTTCTTTGACCATAGACGCGGACATGGACACGGAAGAGCCGACGAGGGATTCGGAATAACATGTCTTGACGAAGGTCTTGAGGACTTTCATCTGCCCCTTGGACAACTCGACCTTTAAAGCCTCCTTAAGCAGAGTGCAAAACAAGTCGGCGGTGGGACGCAAGGATGTCAGTTGGACGATCTAGGGTTGCGATGTCAGCGTTAGGAGATGCGCCCGGCATTCGATGGGCGTGCAGACTCACGATCTTGGTACCGTGCCATAGGGTGAAGCTGAGCGCATAGATTCCGGCTCGGGCGTTGAGCTTCTCTACTCTCCGAATAGCGGCAAGCGGGATGCTAAACCGTGCGGATTTGCGATCCAACGAGGCGAAAGTGAGGAAGGGCGGGAGCAGATAGAGTTTTCCCGCCTGTGGATATCGGCCCACCGGTCAGCTGCGTAGATTGGAGGAAGGGTGGGTCGGATATAGCACTCACGTAGGAATCTTCCTGACCAGGTGCCCCTAGACTGAAGACAGCGTTAATGTCGAGAGACTCGAGATTGGCATGGGATTCGTCCGGCGGGTTTCCGTCTGCGTTTGGGAGGGCGAAGAAGAGATGGATGAGCTGTTCTCTGCCTGGTTCTTTGTAGTTTCTGAGCTGGGAGGCGATGGCGGCCATGTTTGGGGGATTCAGATGAACCCGTTTCTCTCTCTCCCTCTCTCAAACTGAACGGTTACAAGCCCGAGAGGGCGCACTCTGCTTATGTAATCAGACACACACCTCTCTCCCCGTCAACGCACAAAAGATCATGGGTATCAAGCACTTCGACAGTGAGCGACGTCCGTCTCTAGACCGACCACCAACTTACACAGCCCAGACTATCTGACCGGAGGGAAAAACATCCAGTCTTTCCCGCTCTCCATCCTTTCAGACACACGACTCGGCATCGACGCTGGTCACTACCTCCAGTCCCTGTACGAGAATCCGCCTGGAAAAGAGCCTTTGCTCTCTGCGACCGGCGGCCTTCCACTCGCCCTCACACAGCGCATCGAAACCGACCTAAGGACTCTCGAAAAGCTTCGAATCAAACCCGTCTTCGTTTTTTCCGGCCTCATCCCACAAAAGCGCTGGAAGCACGTCCAGCCACACCTGATCCACGAACAGAACGAGGCCTGCAGGGACAGGGCCAACGGGTGGAGTCGTTACGAGTCCGGCCAAGAGGAAGCCGCCACCAAGTTGTTTGAGGTTCGCACGGGTCTTCATCAATGGGATCTCTGGCGCATGGTTCTCCGTATTTTCCGTCACAGGAACGTCGAGTTTATCGTCGCTCCGTATTTGGCGTGGGCTCAGGTGAGTGTAATCCGTTCGCAGCACGCTTTCTGACTGTCTGACGCCGCGTCGCGTCCCGTAGTTGATTTACCTCCAACGCCACCCGAAATCTTACATCCATGCAATCTACGGCCCAACCGATACCCTCCTTTACCCTGGCGTCGATAAACTCGTGATTTCCATCGACCTCCTGGCATCCGAACCAGCCTTCAACTACATCTCCAAACGGAATATCATGAACGACCTTGGCGTCACCGAAGAGAATTTCCTCGACATCGGTATCCTCGTTGGCTTTGACCACTCTCCCCCCTTCCCCCCATCTATGCACGAGCAAGGTCTCAAAGCAACCGTCGACATGGTCAAGTACTATAAATCGGGTCAGGCAGCGGTAGCTGCCTTTGGTGATCATCCGGTCGTGAAAACTACCCAATACCCTGATCAATACGCCCGTAGCCGAGCCATGGTCAAGTATTCCCTGATCCTGTCGTCTGACGGGACGGTGTTACCACTCCCCCTCGCAATCGCCACCTCCACCCCGTCCTCAAGTAGCCAGGGCAACAACCATCACCCACCACCCCATCACCACGCTACCGCCGCCGACATTCCCAACGACCTGCACGAGATTTTCACCCACCGGCTCCCGGATGAGGTCTACTATTACCTGTCGCGCGGCCTCCTTGGGCCACAGGCCCTCGTGTGGTTGACCACAGGCCAGATCAACGAAGGGCCACCGTTGGATAATGGTGATACGACCGAGTACAGGCGTTTCGTCAAAGAGGTTATCACCGAGGGTCAGACTGGACCCCGAGCAACGACCCTGGCGTTGGTCAGTAGTGTGTGCCACAATTTCTGGACAAACAGAAAGGTTACCCCCTACTTCTGGTTTGAACAACCGACGAGCCCTACCCACCACACGAAAGCGCTTGTCGCCCATAACTCTTCCCAGACCTCACAGCTCGTGGACCGGGTTGGAGGGTGGATGGTGCCTTCCGCGCTCGTCGAGGAAGAGTTGAGGAGACAGAATGTGAGTCTTTTGTCTCGGCGCATTCGTCCTTCAGCGCTGATTCGGGTTTACAACGACAGTCCTCAACTATCGATTTCGCTCTGTGTTTGGGTGCAACCGCTACCGAAAAGCTTGCGGCGCGCACCAAGGTTAAGAACACCGGACACCTGGAAAAGAAGGACGAAGCTGTCGCCAATGTGATTTGGCGTTTCCTGGAATTGCGAGGGTAACCCTCTTTCCCATTCCATTGTTTTGGTGTGGCTCACAGGTACACGTTTTGGGTCAGGTTCCTTATTAATTCCCACGTCCATTCACCACTGGCGCGAGCTATGTATACTGCCATCCGGGCGGCGCGGGTGAACGACAAATTCCAGGACTCGCTCTACCTGTTTTTGGAACTTATTCGGGCTGGAGTGATGCACGGACATCTGTGGTCCCACCGTGCGTTCAGCGGGGGACCAAGTTTCGGAACTGGTGGGTAGTCACCCGATCTCTCGCTTTCACTTGTTCATCCTATGGGCGCTTCCGTGGGAGTGGGTAGTTGGGTTAAGCTGCTTTCGCTTCCCCGTCTTACCTTTTTTGCCTTTTCGCTTAACTTTTTGCCCTGGGCGTTCCTTCTTATCGGATTACTGATTCGCGATCACAGATGACGAGAAATCGTGCATGTTGTTGGTTATGCGTGTGCTGAGCATTGTCCCTCTCAACTTCAAGGTACGTCACTCCAAGCCTCCCCACAGCCACATAACCGTATCTGAATGGTCTTGCATCGTTTACCCCTCTGCCCGCGTTGGTTTGGTTCTGGAATTCAACAGCCCCAAGCTTGGTCAGCTCCACTTTCTCGGGAACTCCTCGTCTTCAATTCTTTCATACGATCGCTTTCCCGCTCCCTCCGGACGCTTTTGGAAGTTACCACACTTAACATGCTGTTACGCGGGGATGTCCGACGGGCTCGTGACGACCTATTGGATGTCACTCTTTCGTTACCCTTCCAGACGGAAGTCAATACCGGATTTGGTATCCTTGCCAAAGTGTACCTGGACGCTCTTACCCACATCAACGGAGGGCAGAGGGTAAGGGACCCGAACGGACCGGGGATCAAGGATGCCAAGAACATGGCCTTGGAGATTTGTGAGGACACATTTACTGGAATCAAGTATCCCAGGGCGGAGGTCGAGAGAGGGTTCAGGTTCTGGGATGTGGTAAGCACGTTCTACTCTCTCCACGACCCGCGCGCCCTCGCCCTCGCCACCAGTGGGCGTGGGAGGACTGGGACTATCATCGGAACCGTGCCGCTGACATTCGTGTATCCTCCGGGACATTATCTAGGCGCTGACTGCGATGAGGCAGCTGCATTCAGAGAATGCGGTGTTACCCGAGTTGGTGGATCAGTTTGAGGCAGCTGAGGCTTGGTTAGCCCCAATGAGACCCTGAACTTAAAACGAGGACGGATCGACGGTGTACTGGGGTCTTCGTTCATTTTCAAATTTCCTGTTCTCGTCTGGTTCGCTGGGCAATGCGTCACCTGCATGATGATTTACGGAGGGGGTTGGGAGTCGCGGGGTATACCTTTTGTGTACGGATCGATTGCGGATGACCCTCCCTGTTCCCAATCGATAGTGCGGTGAATTGCGGTGCGGGCTTGGACTTTTTTTCTCATCTCGGGTTACTCCGGAATGTTATGTGTAGTATGCGTTATGTGTGCCAAGTCCATGTAGGGTGTTGTTCATCCACGGATCTGGTGCTAGTCTCTGACTCTTTAACCCTTTGGTCTCGTCATTGTTGTTTTCACCATCGTTATCCGCTATCTATTCATCGTGGGTCATGTTCGTGGTCCGTCGATTGCCCGGTGTGGAGGATAATATGACCCGTGTCAGACCTCGTTGTGTCACCCATCAATCGATCTGCGGTGCAGACATGAGAAAACGCGTGGCGATGATGAGTGGCTGCGGTATAAATATAAACGTGGGAGGGTGGAAGAATTTAGAGGGTTCGTCCCAAGCTCGCCCCATGACATGATGTTTTTGGACGTTTAAGGAACGGCATAAGTCACGAACTGGCCCGTGCTCGACCGTCACGGGGTAAACCACCAGGGATGTACCCACGGTCGGCATCGAGACCCCATTTAATCTCAAAGGGGGACGTCTCGAAATTATGCGTTGCGTTGACAAAATCCGAATTGTCCGACGTCGACAGTGTGTGAAAAAGTAACGGCTCGATCCCAGCTCCCTTTCTCCCTCATTTCCCGCCTTTTCTCACGGATGCCGGCCATTCAATTCTTTTTTCCTCCTCGGGAAGGGAACGGGACAGTGTGAATTGCCACCCTTTTTCTTTCCGCTCCTATTTAAGCAAGTAGATCTCATACCCTCTCACGGCGACGCCCTGCACTGAAGTTCGTCCCCCCTCATGGCGTTGCCTTGGGGAGATTCCCACCAAGCGATCGATTATCTTGTTCTGCACACCGTTTCCCGAGAGTCCGAGCCCGCCCACGTCATCAGATGTACCAAAAACGAAACGAGCCGATGAGAGTGGCACTGAGTGACTGTGGCTTTGCTCCTTCTTTTGCCAAGCCTAACGCATAAAGTTTAAGCGTTTTTTGTGTTTTGCACATCGGAACCGGGCGAATGGCGGGGAAATAACAAATTCGTACTGCTCCGACGAAGATGGGGAGTCAGTGTCGGTCACCAAGGTATCATGGGCGGGGGACCGAACCTGAGTATCAGTCCTCGCGCTCAGGGCTCGAGGAGAGGCGTGGCGCGTGTGGGCCATGCGAATGATCAGTATTTCAGCCCACGGTGCCCGTCCAGGCGAAAAGAGCGAAATCGGATGTAAAATCCCAGGGGTCCCATTCCACGTTGTCCATGACGCGTGGGAAATTCCCACCACTATCCCGCGTCGTGGGAATCCACCGCTATGGTATGGTCGGTGGGGTGGGTTTACTTATTCGTATGCGAGAGATAGAGTTGGACCTTGTACGTATTGTAAGTATGGACCGGGCGAATATCCCAGGAGAATACACGTCCCCTTGTCGGACCTGTCCTTTCAGATCGGTAAACGGGAGCGCGGGGCTTTACCTTT
>Ga0307509_10005703_pt1 | contig 17169 bp, 16 predicted proteins | sample 10_EM_MG_FD_202245 | JGI IMG/M metagenome (GOLD analysis project Ga0307509, IMG submission 202245) | Populus trichocarpa ectomycorrhiza microbial communities from riparian zone in the Pacific Northwest, United States - 10_EM | ecosystem: Host-associated > Plants > Roots > Unclassified | place... | reverse complement strand
AAATAATTTTAAAAATAAAAAATTATTTTAATATATTTTTTTAAAAATAACACTGCCAAATCTGACCGAGAAACATGTTCCGAACTCTCCCAAGTTATTGTACAAAAAATGAAGTCATCTGTTATGAAGATGCTCTCATTAAAACTAGCCGTGCAAAGGTGCATTTGCAATTTGTACCGAATTCAGTTAACGTTTTGTCCTAAAAACGAAGAATAGCTGTGATGCTCCTGAATCTTGATCCATTTTACGATCCAAGACTGGTTCGTTGTGAGCAAGTTAGACGCATCTACAGGCTACAGCCAGTCATTCGTTGTCTCTTCACCTATCTTGGTCGCGCTGTTCTAAAAATATTGCCCAAGCGTATCGATTATTTTTTCCCGGAGTGTTTGGCTACGGACTAGTTTTTCTTACACAATCTATATTCGTAATTCATTGATGGAGAGGAAAATTATGAGATCATGATTTAAATTAAGGTTGTCAATTTTGTTTCGTTTTGTTTAGAATGACCAAAACATTATATACCAATTCAAAAAATAAAACAAAACGGAACAATTTTCATCTCATTTTAAATCTCGGTCCGTTCTGGATTTTTCGGCTAAATTCCGGCCGGAACGTTCCGATTTCATTCCACATGTTCTGTTCCGCTCTTGAAAAACCATTGAATCTTGTTCAATTTAATTAATTAAATCACTCAAGTATAAAAAGCTATTTTTCATTACTATTTTCAATAACAATGATATTAATAATAATATTAAAAATTATTATTACTATTTTCATTAACAATTATATTATTTTTTAAAAATTATATTTATCACTTATATATATAGTTTATATTCATGTTGTTTTTTTTCATGTTTATACTTTGTAGGAATTTAAGCAAAACAAGGGATGCTTTAGATCCCATTAGCCTTGATAACATTGACCTAACTTTATATTTAAAATATTTGTGTTAAAACATTTTACTTTCATAGTATTTTGATATTTTGTTTAAGTTGAATTACTTTAAGTTAAAAATCTATTTAATCTTGACTTTTTAGAAATATTTTAAATTTTAAAATTATATAATTTATAATTAATTTATCTTGAATTTAAATTATGTTTGTTGAATTTTATATATATAAACAGTACAACCCTGAAACGGCACATCAAAACACTCCGAAACTGAAGCATTTCATTCCAATTGAAAAAACAAAACACCTACCGAAACGAAATTGATAACCTTGATTTAAATCCCACCATTTATAAAATATATAAAATTCTTCTTATTTTTATTTTTTATATACCACCAATTAAACTAATGAATCCCTTTTTAATTATTAATTGTGCTGAAGTAACTAGTGGTATGTTTAGGATACATCTAAACTTACACTCATGATAAAAAAAACAAAAAAAAACTTGTGTATTTGTATTATTAAAAAAATTCACTTATTTTTTCTATTTAACATATAAGAAATTTTTTTATGATGCTCAAATTATAACAATAACTACTTATTTAATAAATTGAGATAACAAAACAAAAAAAGGAAATTAAAAAATTAATTTTATAACAAGTAAAAATATTTTCATTACTGTGGTAAAATATATATGATTTTCTCTTTTTTTATATCCATGTATTAAATTTATCCGTAGGGATCCAATGATAAAGTCACACAAAGAGGTATCCATGCGAAGCAGTCACCACCCTCCCTACTCCAGCATTCTCCCGAATCTCCCCACGTATACATCCATGTGTCACCCATTTCCTTGTCCGTACTCCATATCTCTCAAAAACAGACACTCTCATTTCGTCACGCTCTCTCTTTCTCACATTCACTCACTATGGATACCCTCCTCCACACCCCAACCTCCATGGCCAAGCGTCCCTGCTCTTTTCCTTCCTCTCCCTCTCCATCCCCAAACCCTAACATGAACAATCAACTCGATAATCTCCTCCGAACTTTTCTTAACCTCGCTGACTCTCCTTCTCTCTCCATCGACCACTCCTTCGAGCATCTCCTCGAGTCTTCCCCTTGCGATGCTGATAAGTCTCTCCTCATCGATCGCGCCCTTAAATTAGGATCGCTGCTTCTCGAAGCCGGCAAGCGCTCTGCTAGGAAACGCTCTTCTGTTCATAATTCACTCACTTGGGCTCTCCCTCCCGATCTCACCATTAAGGTTTGTTTTATTGTCAACTATCTTTTTCCTCATCGGGTTGTTCAAATTTTTAGAATTTGAATGCATGCAAGTCGCGTGCTGTGTTTTGCTTGTCGACGATGGCAGTAGATTTTTTTTCCTTTTTAAGCTTCATTACTGTAATGTGGAGTTCAAGATTTGGTTTACTTGTTGATTGATTCATGAGTTGCAAGTTTTCTGTGTTGCTTGATACTGTGAAGTATGATCAAGTCAGGTGTTGTAGAGGAACTTTAAAGGGAATGTGATTTGTGTTTGGGAGTTTTAAATTTGCATTTGACAATCCTTTAATTGATGGTTGCGACTTGACATCAATTGATTGCATGAAGATGTTGATGGTATTAACTAAATGTGGTCAATTAAGTTGTAAATCTTTCTCAAAAGATACTTTCATGATGCTCTAAGACAGAAATACTGCCAAATATAATAGTTTCTCAAGTTAGAAGTACATTGATGTATTGAATATTCTGAAACATTGATGTGGTGAATATGCTGCGGATCCAAGCGTTGGAGATGCTATGAGGCTTCCGTGTTTAGTACGATGGCATATGATAGTTAAGAATCAAGGATTTTTAGATTCTTGTTATGATAATGTCTATTTTGTTGTTCTCAGAACGTGTTGAGCATTCATATGTCTAGTTAATTATAAATGCATTTTAAGTGTGAATTGGTTTTCTTTTTATGGATTTTTGATTTATGGTGTACAAATGCAGGTGCTTTCCATGCTTGATACACAAAGCCTGTGCTATGCTGCTGCAACTTGTTCAATGTTCTACAAATGTGCCATGGATCCCTTGTGCTATGCTAATATTGACTTGACGACTGTTGTCCCAAAAGTTAATAACGCTGTTGTGTCTACAATGATCCAGCGTGCTGGGAAAGCGCTTCTGTAAGAAGATTTCATATAACAAGTCTAGATTTTGTGCAAGTCTTCTTTGGGTCTATTATATGCTTGGCATCTCATTTAGATCCCCTATTATGCAATTATGAAGATTCTGAAAAATTATTTCCTTCCTAATTAAATATAGAATTTAATTCATTTTGATATCATATGTGGTTATTAAATTTAATTGATGTTCATCCTTGCGTTCTGTATGGAGAAGGATTTATCTGTACTGGGAAAGGCTCTGTTGATCACACTAAAGTTAGCCCGTGTTGAGTGTTATATTTATGCATGAGAAATATGCTGTATAGCATGCACGGATGTCACCCTTTATGATGGTTCCCAGGATCTCATATGTGGATATTGTTGGTGGTCTTACTGATTTCCTCTCTCTCTCTCTGCCACTTGGTGACCCAGGTCTCTTAAGCTTGGTATAGTTCCAGGTCCGATTATGTCTCGTGGATCTTGTCAACCGATGGTATATGGCATCCAGAACGCTGTAGAAGTGTCCAACTTTTCATGGAATGATAAAAAGACCAGACAGGGGAAGGAGTCATCGATTCTTAGTAGATCCTGCTTAAATCCTTTAAGTGGGGACAGTGGTGCTGCTGGGTATGTTTGGAATTTGGAAACTTTGATTAAAGAGTTGTTTGTCCACATCTATGATTTCTTTTGATCTTAATGTCTGCCTTTTCGTAATGCAAGGGCTGTTTTGAGAGGGTTGCATTTATACAATATTGAAAGAATTGACAACACATCTCTCTGTGGGGCATTGTCAGCCTGCCCATCTCTGCTTGATCTGGAAATAATTGGCCTGTAAGTTTCTGTTGAGTTTGTTTTCTGTGGGATATTGTTGGTTTAAGAACATTGCACGAGGTAATGGTGGTGATTGTATCGGGTGAATAGCATTGATAAATGGAGTGTATTTGATAGACTAGATGTTAACAATGCTACATTGCATCTCCCAGTACTTTTTGGGCTTTCATATGCTACTACTAATGATGTGATTGGATGCTTCATCCATACATAACTTTCCAAGTTTACTGGCTAGTAGTAATAATTATATGCCTATTTGATTTAGCTATGATTCCTCATCAGCATGTTTTAGCTACCTTTGTAATGATAGCATGGTAATATTATCATGATAATAAACCAGTTAACACACACAACTTTTAATTGATTTTGGTTCTTGAGTTGCTCCTTTGACAAATTCAAGTGGCTTAAGTCAGCTTCTCTTAGGGAATCATGTGCATGTGTGTTTTAAAATTTTGGTTATACCTAGAGACCTCTTGGAGGAGGAGTGCCTGTTGAGCTACAAACTTGTTGACCATATGTGTTTATTATACCAGAAATCGTTAATATAATTATGCATGCAAGATAATTCATGTTGATATATTCATGAGTTAGTTTATGGAAAATATAATACCAAACACCCTGTAACGTGGACATGCAATTGCTTTCAAATGTCTTTATCTTTCTATAATTCATTTCGAGCATTGTATTTTGAAAACTTTGGGCAAATTAGTCTTCATAGTGGCAGCTGATTTTTTTCGGGTGGAGCAGACATGTTGAGTTGAGGCAAACATTGGTGTCGGTCAGCATGAATTGTCCCTTGATAGAGCGTTTGTTTTTCGAATCTTCAAAAACAGGTGCACAACCTTCTGATGAGATTTTTTTTTTTTTAAATCCATGCTTGTACATGTTTTTGTTTTGCTTACTATGAGCATGTTCTCTACCAGGAAGAGATGACAGCCTGAAATCGCCAACATGTGTGGAGCTGGTAAATAATTGTCCAAATTTAACTTCATTGGCTCTTAGAGGTTTCAAGCTGTATGATTATAAACTTCGCATACTTGTTAAGGTACGTCAACAATCAAGTTCGGTCTAGTTGTTGTTGTTGTAACCATGTGTTTCCACACGCGTTACTAAGTATTTCTGAGATATTTTTCCATTTAATTTAATTATAACTAATCTCCTTTTCTCCCCCTTTTGAGAGTAATATCTAATCATTGCTTTACTCTGTTGTGCTGAATTTTGGACTGTTTCATAGTTGTGACATCCAACAAAGCAAATTGGAAATGACAAGAAAGAATGTTAAGCTGGCATCATTCCAATGGAGGGCTTGGTTGAAATTATTTTTTAAGCTTTAAGATGGCTTTAGAAAATGGAGTTTTGTGGGAGATTGGGTCCGCATGTACTCAATTTATAATACACCTGATTTCTCCATTCTCAAGTTGTTTTCTAGATAATTATTTCTCCATGTTCACGATAGAGGTCTCCTTTGTTGGTTGGTTCAAGAACCATGCTTAGTTGATTTTATTGTTAAAACACAATTGCTTGGTTCTCCAATCTAACTTTGTGTTCCTGGGGAGAATTAGCAAACTTTTGTGTCATCACAAAATTGTGTATTTGTGGTTCGCATCATGGAATGACCACACTTCATGACCTGAACGAGCAATCTGTATACTTTTGGTCATTAATATTTCTAGCACCAACTTTACAATAATGATTGGTCTTATGGCATGCCATTCACTATGTGTATCTTTTGTTGTCAAAATTTGATCTAACCAAGATCCTAGCACAGAACAATGGAAACTTTTGATAAATAAATGCATGTCCTTGCTTTGTAGCCAATACATAGTTCTTTGGTTCTTAACTGAACTCTAATGACTAACAAGATCTGTATACCTGTACAGGGATTTCGCAAGCTAAAATATGTTGATTTTTCAACATCATATTCTATCACTGGAAGTTTTTTGAGGTCTGCACATCTTTTTTAGAATATAATTGTGGTAGGTCCATTCTTTTCTCTATTTGAAATCTTACAAGGGTTTGTTTTTGTTGAAACTGTTAGGAACCTTGGAGGTAACATAGGTGGGAGTCTGCTGGAAGTTATGATTTTGCGAGACTGCATACATCTCAAAGAGGCAGGCCATAGTTCCTTTTGCTTCCCCACATCCTTTCCCTTAAATTTCTTCGAATACGAAAGATCCTGGCTTTCATACTTTGCAGGGTCTCTAAGATCATTTTGGTGGCTCATCTGGTTCAATTCCTAAATGAGACAGCATGCAGATAATCTATATACCTAGAAATAGATTAGACATCAGTCTATGAAAAGCAAATGTATTATAATTTGTTATATTTTTTATTTCTCTAATTCACCTTTTTGTTTCATTATATGCAGCTGGAAGTTGCACGATTATTAACATCAGTTCTTGCTGGGGACTTTAAATATCTTCAACATCTTGTGGGTAGATCGATATTGTTGATATCCTGCTTTGTCATAGTCTGATTGTCACGTTCCATCTTCTTCTTCTTCTAAATCTTATTACTGCTCTTTAATAGGATATATCAAACAGGGAAGGTTTGGCTGCTGCAGGTGACTCATATGGTAGATGTTACAGTTCAAGGTACTGTTTCTTCCTTCTGCATTTATCATGCTTACACAATATTTCTACCTGTTAATATTATATAAAGTATTTTGGTGCGTATTGGCAGTATCATTCCTATGAAGCAAGTATTAGAAGAAAGACCTGAAATCTGTTTGCTAGCAGAATTTCCATCAGAAGGAAGGTCAGATATCTCTGATTAATTTTAAACCTTTAGTTTGTGCCAGCAGGAGTTGAACTCTGGTTTTTATTCCTGTCAAAATAGCCAATATCAGAAGAGGAAAAAAGAACAGAGAATCTATGATTTTGGAATTAAATTCATCATGGTTTGGTTGTCAATCTGGTTTTGCAGTTTTATCGACATCAGCCAAATGACTGATAGCGATCTAAATAGCGAGGTCAGCTTGTCATCATTACTGAGCAGTATTGCATCAGATGGTTCGTCTTTTATGTACACATCGGAAAGCAACTATAGTAGTGATCAGACAAGTGGGAATGAGGAGGGTAGAGATTCTGGTTATGTTGTTTGTGAGGAAAGCTCAGATGAGTATGATTATCTGCTTGGCTAGGTGAACCATCAAGTTCAGCAAGGTTTGGAATCGTGGCCACTAATGAATTAGGTATCCATCCCCCTGTCTTCTGTGCTAATCAGATTATGAATTCTAAGTTTTATTGTGACTGAGATCATGCTTTACATTGCTAGTATTTGAACTCTATGAAGTGATCTCTCCTGTCACTCTAGGACCGGTATTTTAGGGCTCTTCGAAACATGGTTGGCATGGATATGCATGATGATTGAGTAAAAGAACTGGAATCACATGTCAGGAAGCTGCCATTCATGACGCTTTTTGTCTTTATTACTGAAATCATGTAATACTGGGTACTATAGTTGCATACTAATTGGATGTGGAATTTGTCATGTAACCAAGTTTTTAAAATTAAAATGATGCTGTTTTAGATGTATGCTTCTTTCATTAACTTTCTATTAGCATAAAGAAGAATTTATTAAATTCTCATAAATGCACCAGATCAATGCAGGGCGTGTTCTTAAAATCGTCTAGGGACTTGTTAGGTGCAAGCTGGTTTGAGCGTAGCATCTAGTTTATTTGTTGTCTTATCTTCATAAAGTTAATGATTAATTTTTCTAACTATTGCGGTGGACTATCATGGATCATGGTACTGGAGTTGTACCAGTAATGACACCGCATCTTTCCCTTTTTTTTTGTGCATTTCTAAAACATGTTTCTGATCTAACAGTGTGCTCTTATGCTGCCTAGATTTATGCAGGAGGCTCTTATTGAGAGCAAGCTGACTAGAACCATTGTTGAATGTACTCGTGGGCAGTGGACTTGATTGCACATATGCCATCACATTCATGCCTCCCTCAGAGTCAGATACCTGTGGATTTTAAAAGCTGCCGATATTTGCCCGGACAGACATTTGAGTTGGGGTCTGCCCTTGTTTACTGAGATGACTGTTGAAAGCCTTTGGGGAATTTTTTTTTTTTAATCTTTTCCCCTGAATTGTGGACGCTTTTACCTCCCTGTAAAGTTTGTATTCAGGGTATTGGATGACATCTTTCTTATTAATTATCTATGATAAATTTATGACGTCCCTTACATCGGGGAATATTGATTGAAGAGATCACTTCCCGTCATTTCCCATCATTTCCATCCATGGAAGTGTCCTCTGTGTTCGCTGTCTCTCGTCCTCCCACTCCACATTGCTTCAAACACCTTGCTTTGATTCTAGATATTAAAGTCATCTTAACAAAGAGTGCAGCTGCAGCTTGTCCCGTATTTTGAAAGAGAAGAACTTGCCCAGATCCCTAACCATTCGATAAATTAATATTTGGCATTAATCTTCTATATGATTTTCACTTCTAGAAAATTTAATGGATGTTGCAGGTTGCAAGAGAGTATCGAAGAGTGTTAATGGATGTAGTCTTGAAGGTTTTCAGGCCCGTTGTTTTCTTGAGGGGCAAAAAACCGGCAGACGCCAACCTACCTTGGGCCAAGGCCCAATGATCCCTTAAACACTTGTCCCATGGGTTAAGAAAGCAATCCCCTCCGCTATATAAGCAAGCAAGTAGCTGCTTCAGCATCTTCCATTGGAACTTTCACTTGGGATTTGGTGATGGCCAGCAGTGGATCGCAACAGACACCACCATACAAACCGTACAGGCACATACGAACCCTGAGGGGCCACGAGCGAGCAGTCTCCTGCGTAAAATTTTCAAACGATGGAACGCTCCTGGCCTCAGCCTCCTTGGACAAAACCCTAATTCTCTGGTCGTCTCCCGACTTCTCCCTTGTCCACCGCCTCATAGGGCACTCCGAGGGCGTATCCGACCTCGCCTGGTCCTCTGACTCTCACTATATCTGCTCCGCCTCTGATGACCGCACTCTCCGCATCTGGGACGCACGCACCCCCTTCGATTGCCTTAAGATCCTCAAGGGCCACTCTGATTTTGTGTTCTGTGTGAATTTTAATCCTCAGTCGAACTTAATCGTCTCGGGTTCTTTTGATGAAACGATTCGAATTTGGGAGGTGAAGACAGGGAAATGCGTTAGGGTCATTAGAGCTCATTCTATGCCGGTAACATCAGTGCATTTTAATAGAGATGGTTCTTTGATTGTCTCGGGGAGTCATGATGGTTCTTGTAAGATTTGGGAGGCTTCTTCTGGTACTTGTTTGAAGACTCTCATTGATGATAAGAACCCTGCTGTGTCCTTTGTTAAATTCTCGCCTAATGGAAAGTTCATTCTCGTTGCTACTCTTGATAGCACTCTTGTAAGTTTTCACTTTGTTGGTTTGGTTAAGTTCCATATCTTACAATAATTCAAGATTATATTATGATTCTTGAACTGATAAACGTTTTTAATGATGCTAGAAGTGAAGCAATCTTGGGGGTTTAGGGGTTGGTAGGTTTGTGATTTTGGGTAGATATTATTGTGCATTTTTACTCACTGTTTTTGCTGTTCAATGCTGAGGAGTTGTGGAGCTTTGTAATTAGGATTTGGTTTTGTGTGTTTCTACTCTCTGCAAATGGATGCATTTATTCCTAGTTTCCGTTTGCTTTAACTGTTTTGAGTATTATGGTTGTGTCACCTGGTAGAGTTTTTGTTTTGGTAGATTCCAAGTATTGAGCACGAGAGCATGCATACATAATAAGATTCAAATTTGAGTTCCCTTCTGCATTCTGGATGTTAGATGTGTAGCAGTGCAAACTGGGATAGTAATCTTCAGAATCCAAGAGAATTTTTTGTTGTTTTCATGCTTGCTTAATTTCAATTTTCTGTCGCCAGAAACTTTGGAATTACTCGACGGGGAAGTTCTTGAAGATTTACTCTGGTCACACCAACAAAGTATACTGCATAACCTCGACATTCTCTGTGACAAATGGGAAATACATCGTGAGTGGGTCTGAAGACAAGTGTGTTTACTTGTGGGATCTCCAGCAAAAAACCATGGTTCAGAAACTAGAAGGCCATACTGATACTGCCATTTCTGTAACATGCCACCCTACAGAGAACAAGATAGCTTCTGCTGGCCTTGATGGTGATAAATCAATCAGAATTTGGCATCAAGATTAGAGAATCTTACACCATGTGCATTGATATGTCAAAAGAGTGTTGATGATCAACAAGTTAAAAAGGAAGTTCATGATCTGAGGCATTAACGTGTTATCTGATGAATCCTAACAACCATGTTATTATCTGGTGGCCAGTGTATTGATAAACATTTCTTATGAGTGAATCGTTTGGGCATCTTCATTCCAAATGGGTATTGTAATGGCAAGGTCTAATAGATCTCCAAATAATAACAATTTGAAACAAATATATATTATTCTTTTTTGTATATTTTGCTTTTTTTTTCCCCTTGTATACGAACGAGGGGCCAAAGGCCCAGAAACAGAAGAAAATTACACAATCTCAGCAACCCAATACCCCTCATATTCCTAAACAAATACTCCATTATGAAAGGAGTCTGCCAAAAAAAAAAACTGTATCATTGTCTAGCGTTCCCCCAAAATTTGCCTGGTTATCTCTACTAAAATTTGCTTATAAACATGACTAACCTTAAAAGAGTCCAATTCCCATCAGTGACAGTAAGTTTCTTGCTTTGTTTCACCAACATTAGAATAAGAACCAGCCTCCTTGTGATTTAAAAAACAAGGATAGATGCACCACCTATGAATCAAACACCAGCAAGAGCCACCAGACCTCCATGTTGCACGCCATTCCCGGACCTATCTTCACGGCCATAGTTCAGCTTTCAAGGCATTGCAGCAACCAACACCAGCTGCAAAACCCATCATGAATCTGCGGGGAGCATCTCGAATTAACCCACCAGCTCCAGCAGGGCCAGGATTTACCCGTGTTCAACTTTGGGCGACCATCATGGGAAGCTTTCCAACTTTTCCATTCCCCCGTGTGAGGTTTCGAACTTTTCTTTTCTCGTGGCCTCGTAGGCAAGCTGGCTAGTACTTGAAAGAGAGAGAGAGAGAACGACTTCTTTGTTTTAGTGGGGGTATTATTACGGCCCAGAGAAAATTGCAAAAGAGGTAAATCCAATCCTGGCCCATTTTGGAATTTGCCAGCCACATCCAAGAAACAACGAGCGAAGAAGAAAGATGACGACAATTCGATGATTCAGCTGCAACGATCTTCTCGGCTTCGCCTCCATCAATCTCGACCATCTCACCGAAACTGTAAGGAACCTCAACACTTGTTTCTTTCTAGTTTTTTTCGATTGATTCTTTTCTAGTAATACAAAATAATAATGAAATTTTAAAACTTATTCAGTTCAATATGTCATTCTACATGACTTATTCGGCAAGATGGCCCGATTATTTCCATGTTGCTGAAGGCCCTGTAAACAAAATCGTGGGCTACAGTAAGCCTTTCCTTCCTACTATTATAACTATTTTTTATTTTAAAAAAAAATCCTGTGAATTGCATTTGAATTGGTTGTTGCAGTAATGGGGAAAGTAGAAGGACAAGGCGAGTCGTGGCATGGTCATGTGACAGCAGTAACTGTGGCTACAGAATACCGCAGGCAGCAGTTGGCTAAGAAACTTTTGAATCTATTGGAAGATATCAGCGACAAGATGTAAGATTAACCTTACATCACTTACAGTTATGTTATTTTGTGTTTTATTTTAGCTTAGCTGCTATTTTCGTTGAAGGTAGGAATTTGGTTTGATTTTTCAGAAATTTATCATGGAAACTTTCTTTTGTTTTGGAATTTATCAAGAGATTTGTATCACTCTACGGAACTGTAGAATGGGACTTTAAAATTTAAATGTTTGGAGAGAGGTTGATTCGAGTTTAGTTTTAGCTCATGGTTTTTGGTTACTTTTAGTTTTACTTCTTTCAACAAGACATTGCAGCATTACGAGGTTCTTTAAATTATGATTTTTGTAAAAATATGCCGAGATGCTATTTCTTCATCGCTAAATATCATTCAGTTCCAGTTGACCAGCAGCTTGACACAAACAGATCTTCTAAACGATCCATTTCTTCTCCTCTCATCGTTGGCCTGACTGTTAGTCAACTGTGCAATGTCGTATAATTTGGATGCAATTGATTGAAATTGTGTTTGTTTGGTTACATCTGCATTTTTCGAATTGCATGTTGTCTGTCGGCGAGTAATTGCTTAAAAATAAGTCTCCCCTGCTTCTTTCTAATTTGAGAAACCTTTCTGCAGTGATAAGGCTTATTTTGTAGATCTTTTTGTGAGAGCATCAAATACACCAGCCATAAAGATGTATGAGAAGGTAATGGTTCTTTGAATTCTTTTTGGTATCTAGACATTTCTTGCTGCTTGATCATATTCTGAGTTTGTAATGAATATGCATGCTTCTTTGAAGCATGAAAGAGTCTTCAGTGAAAGAAATTGAACCTAACCTCAAAACTTGATCTCGTTAACAAACATGATTCAAATTTAATCTACAGAGACTCGAAGCTCATGTTTTCATTTAGAAAGTCAGCCATTCTGGACGATTCAATCATAACCAGAAAGAGCATTGCTACTTTTGGCTATTGGCTCTTAAATTTGATTTCTTTTATTTCTGTCCTATGTTTCCTTACAAACTGGCTGTTGAACTTCTGGTCTGGTGGGTTCCTTCCAAAGAACTAGGGGTTGTAAGGTGCTTAGATGCCTTACGAAGATTGCTTTTGGATAATCTCTTTGTAGAGTGTCAATTTTAGAATGGATAATTCTGGAAAACCAATCAATTTGTGCTTGTCTCCCAACCCCATGCATAGATGTCTAACTTCTCTCTTCTTCTATGACATAAATTCTTTTTTGTTGGCCAGGGTATTAATTGAATTTGGCCACGTGCTTTATATTAGAAATCCTCTGGAAATTCTTCATAAAGTTTTTGTTTAGTGGCAGCCAGAAAGGAATTTGGAGAGGGTACTTGCTGCTTCTTTGCTTCAGATCCCCCATGTAGATTAATCAGAGAATTTATTAGCTGTTAAGTTCATATTTTTAATAGCGAACTGTGAGGGACAGTCTTACTATTTTCTGAATGAAAGAAGCCCTATTCTACAAGTACAGAAATGATTAGCGTGTAACGGGGAATTAGAACCTTGTGGTGATTGAGTCAACATATGCTCATTAGTAGAGTAACTAGGACTGCTCTTCTTTAGACCGGGGGCCAAATTCAGAATACACAATGAAAGTAATGATCCCAATTAAAAGAAAAAAAAAATTGAAACTTCCACCTGCAACCTGCCAGTTTTATCTTTCAGTACTTGAAAATGAACGTGGAACCAAAAAAAAGAAAGAAAACAGGAGCAGATATCAGCAATGTGCTGGAGCTTGTGAATTATTGGAAGGATAATCTTTCTACTTTAATGTTGTGGAACAGATATTGTATAACTCTTTTGTTTTATTCTAGGCTATTGCTGACTTTCTTTTAGTTAATTTGTACATCAACCTTTCGCGGCTCCTTACGCTCCTTTCAGAGATTATCTGGGTTTTCTACTTTGACAAGGTCTATATTCTTCATTTACAGTGTTATGCAGGCAGTCCCCTGCCTGTTATGAAGTTCACATCCAACTTGACCTGCTCTTATTGAGGTTCTCTGGGTTTACACTTTGATAAGGTCCATTCTTGCATGTAACATGCAGATGGGCTTTCCTTTTATGAGGTTATATAATGCATTTAGATATGAACCTGGAGTTATATTTTCAATGAGACAAAACGATTCTTACTCTTCTGCCTTTGTCTCACAGCTTGGGTATGTAATCTATAGAAGGGTGCTGCGCTATTATTCAGGGGAGGAAGATGGATTAGGTAAGTGTTCCATATCTGGCTTTAACATCCCCAAACACCTTCCATTGAGCTTACGTTGCTTCTCACCACCAACATTGCTGTGTTCTGTTTTCAGATATGAGGAAAGCTTTATCTAGAGACGTTGAAAAGAAATCCACTATCCCCCTCAAGCGGCCGGTTACTCCTGATGAATTGGAGTATGATTAAATCTGCATTTTGTTGATAACTGAAGTTGAAAGTGTGGTTTTGACTCTTGGAATGAAAATGATGCCTGAGTCTGTGGGTCCATTGTAGAAATTTTGTCTTATGAAAGAGAGCAGTGTCTTGTATCTTTTATTTGTTCAACATGACTCATGAAGAAGGGAAGGGACGTGCTTCTGACAGACCAAGCTTTTTTCTTGGATTATGAATTTATTACTTGTTTTGCCGTATGCTATGTTTCTTCTTTCAGAAGCATTGAGAATGCCAACTTTCCATCCAGGCTCCATGAGGAGGGAACAAGGCACTTATCGATTCGCCTCTTCTTTTTCATGAACTTGTTTTTTTTAAATGTCGGGTGATCTATCTCAGTAGGTGATTGGCACACACGTTTGTGAATGTCTGGTGAAGACTGATTCCCGTAGCAGGCACATTTTCTAGTGACAACCAAAGCCATGGCGCAGACTGCCTGAATGGGCTTGCGATTATTGCACATAGGATTTCTAGGAGGATGCAGCAAAACAGTGGGGAGGGCCACGTATTCGATCATACTCTTGAGTACTTCAGTCCATTACACACTCTATCAACTGAAATTAGGGCGCCTTATCAATCTCAGCAAGCCAAACTATTTTGTGACGTTTAAGGCTATGCTTGGCAATGGGCTGCTCTTGGAATCACCTCTTGAAGTCCTGAGAACTCCACACAGAGGTCCCTCTCACCTGAATCCGAGAGTGGTCCATGTACATATCAAATCATACCTTAAAGTTCAAATTCCGTTGCATATGCACTGATGGGACCTCTGTCCCTTGCATGTTCCCGGCTTGCACGACAAAGAAACAGGCATGAAGACAAGCTTCACGTGTCATTGTTCTTATCCAAAAGAATTTTTCACAAATCAGTGATGGTGATTTGAAGGGCTTTACCCAAACGGGTCCAAACAACATGCCTTTTGCTTTTACAATGATGCGTCTCATGTTTTAAAGCTTTTTTTTTTTTTTTCTAATGAAATTTTATAAATCTTATGTTTCCCTTTTCTTATTCAACATATCTTTTATTTATATAAAAAAAAAATGAAAGAAAAAACCTTTCATTACCATCTGTCATGGCCATGGCTATGATTGATCCACTTTCAACCTCATGTAACCCGTTACTTGCTTCGGAGCATTTGCAGTCCTCGGTTCATATTGGGTACTATTTAAATAGATTTGTTTGATGGGATATGGTAATAATTTCAGGCATTAATGAGACATGTATGATAGATTAAGCCTCTTCCATGTCTCTTAAATAAACCATCCACGTGGAAATTGATGAAATTTTTTAAAAATTATTTCTTGAGGCTTCTCGAGACTAGTATAAACACTAAAAAAAAGTAATTAATTTTTTTTTTCATAGAAAAATCCAAAATCAATCACAATAATATTATTTTATGAAAACTTTATGATAAAAAAATTTTAAGATTTGGAGGGAATTTAAAAATTGAATTTTTAAAGGGAACTCGTGTTCACAAATCGGTTACAAAATAATTTTTTGAAAGAATTGATATAATTTTGTTTAACCTAAAATGATTAATCATGATTTTTTTTAATATAATTAATTCTCCTACCGAAATTATTGATAAATCATCATAATTCTCAAATAATTGTTACTACCATCATTTATTTTTATTTTCGGTGGTAACACCATCATCATCATTCTTAATTCTGTCACATATCAATCACAAAGAAAAACAATTCACAAATTAAATTTAAACCGAAATTGTGACAACTTGATTTGTGACTGTAACATTTGATCATACGTTGAAAAAAAAAACCCACATCGAACTGCACGCGGTCACAAATTCGATCACAAATAAAAAACTTTCTTCTGTCACTATGCATTTTGACCGAAAAAGAGAATCAACTTCTCAAGTCACATTGTCTGCCATTCTGTCACTATACATTTTGGAAGAAACTTCTGCAGCAACAACCTCATCAAAAAAGTGGAGAACGCAATTATCTTCATAACAAATTAATGCGGTCAATTTACCATACACACCCACTTGCTAAGTTAGGGCAAACCCATGATCTCTCTCTCTCTCTCAATGCTAATCCCTTGATTCAGGGTTGGAAATTTGCAAGTAATCATACCTAGATATTATGCGGGCTTCGTAAAACTATCTCATGTCAGAAATATTTGAATAAAGTATATAGAAATTGATATAAAATATAAATTATATTTTAAAAATTTATCTAATAATTTAAGTTTTTAAGTTGAGATGATTCTTTAACATGATATCAAAACTTTGTTAATTAAATAATTATGGATTTAAATCTCACCATCCCATTTTATTTAATAAAAATTAAACATGTTAGAGAATAATATAAATCATACCTTGAATCTTATTTAATAACTTAATTTTTTTATAATATTAAGATAGTTATTCAAAACTTATTAGAGATAGAGGTTGAGATTTCCTGTCTTGTTTCTCGTCAATGAGACACCAAATATCTTGATAAGGGATTTTAGGAATCTCCACTTTTGTTTCAAGCACAGCTCACTGTGTTTTTTCACTGAATACATTCAAGTAACCAATCTGCCTTGCAACAAGTTTTCAAAAGAGGGCCACGTTCTTTATGTATCAGTTCAATTCATGTGGCTTACCATATATTTATGTCCACTATCTAATTTATTCGTATAAATATGTAGTTGGTTAATTTTGGACAAGTGGGCAAGTGTCTTATGTCCTATATATGATTTTGGATGAGACATAGCTATCACTAGTTTTTTACATGTCTGTAGACTTTCTGTCTGGGTTGGATTTGATAGGGTGAGCCCTAAGAGAGAGTTTACAAATATCTATCACAAAGCACACTTTGGATATCCATATAATCAGGGAAGACTGTTGAAGAGATTAATCCCTAAACAGAATTTGAGATGATTTCTAAAATACGTACCCATATAAGATTTCTAAAAATTTGAGATTAATTCCTAAAAAAGTTGGCTTTCCGCTGGCTATCATTGCTGTATTGTGGTGGAGGGCTATTTCAAAAGTTTTTGAGAATTTGGGGATTGATATTGTTCAAGAAATCTTGAGTAATAGGACCAAAGTCGTACATTTTTAATCCATGGAAGCATGACAATTTATCAAAAAACTAATCGAGTCCCATATCGTTCATTTTGATCCAGATCGGCAGATAGACCACCTGGATGTCTGAACCATTCAATCAATCTGCTGGTCACTTCTGATGCTCAGCATGTAGCCCG
>Ga0307509_10005702_pt1 | contig 17171 bp, 26 predicted proteins | sample 10_EM_MG_FD_202245 | JGI IMG/M metagenome (GOLD analysis project Ga0307509, IMG submission 202245) | Populus trichocarpa ectomycorrhiza microbial communities from riparian zone in the Pacific Northwest, United States - 10_EM | ecosystem: Host-associated > Plants > Roots > Unclassified | place... | reverse complement strand
GGCGCGCCCCGGCTCAAGTGGGACGGTGGCACTCCCCAAAGAGGATGCAGGAGAAAACTACAGCGCCGACCGATGATTCAATCCCGTTGGACTTTGGGGTCGACTGGGAGGAGGTTTGGAGTAAGGGCGTATCAGCACCTCCACTCCCCAAAGAACTCCAGAAACTTCAGTTGGTACGTTCACCCAAAAATGACCGGAAACACACCCCTGATGTGTTTTGCCTAGTCAGAAGCTAACTCCCTCGTATACTTCTCTGATGATGCACCTGAAGGGCTCGTAAACTCTCTTAGACAACTACCACACTCGGATAAGGTACATTCCCCACTAACCTCCCAACCCGGCAGCTTACTAGAATCTAGATGGGAATGATATGCTCGTCCACCCCGTTCATAACTGGACGTCCATTTACCATGTTCTTCAACGATAGAGTGTATTCCGAAGGTGCAGTGGGGGTTGCAATCTCAGGGGTGCCACACGATTTCCTCGTAGATTTTCCTAAGAATCTTCAACCCATTACACCCGAGGTAGCTATCACAAGGTGTGTTCCCTGGCCCACACACCCGCCCTGGTCCTAATGTCACCATTCTCGTAGTTGTGAAGGAAACTTGATAAACTCCCTCGATAACTCGAATCCCACTCGGATGCTCCTTAAGGCCATCGAGGCGGCTGGCATCGATAACGTCAAAGAAGAGGATTTCTATCTCGCCCTTGTCAAAGACGGTCATGTTCATATCGCCGTTTTGTTGATAACTACTTTGTAGTTGATTGATGTTTTCTTCAGCAAAAACAGGTTTTCCGGATTACTTCCGGGGACCCAAGTCGTGGTACAATATCTCTGGAGTCGCATGCGGCACCGCCCGAGGGTTCTACAGTACAGGTATGGGGTTGACGGCCCTCCAGTACATCTACTGACTTCCCCCGAATAGCTGTGCTACCTTGGGCTGACCGCGCATAGAAACGGGCTTCCAACACGTAACCCAGGGGTTCAGTTTGTTTCCCACCCTCAGCCGCCGGTCAGTTGGCCGGACCAGGTCAAGACAGTGGTGGATGTTGGAGGCGGGTTCGTCGCGGGGAGTGAGAATGGGCTTTTGATAGACGAGGGGTCTCGTGGGGGTCGCAGTTGGAAGTGTACATTAGCTGGAGTGCGCTGTGGTCTGAGTTGGTAAACCTGTACTTGAGCAGGCTATTCAACAGTGCCCGGTTCCACCGAGTCAGTTCAATGTCACACGTGACGTTGTGCATGTGGTGGCGGTACGACTCGTCACGCCTCTGCACAAACACTCGTGGTCGACGTCCACCCCTTTGACTGCGACGTTCTCGCGGTCTCTTCATCCTTTCCCCCACCCTCGACAACGACACAACCTCAGCTTACGTTCTTCATTTGTACCATACTTCACTTCCCTCCCCCATCTCCCCCGGCGTGTAGGACCACCTCCGCAACACAACCAGATAGAGTCTGTACCAACCGATACCCGATTCGAGATGGGGCAGACCACATCAAAGCAGAAGACCTCCACGGCACCCAGCTCACCTTCCAGCTCGGGCCCATCCGCCCAGTTTCCAATCACCTCCACTCCGTCTCTCGATGAGGCCGTGGTGGCGTCATCGGAACGTCCAAAACGCTCCCGAAGATCTACCCTCCGCCGGAGCATTATTAGTCTTGTCGGAAGGTCCAAAGAATCCCCCGAGGTTACACGTAGTGCCACCGTGCGCCCCGATGCTGCCACCTCGTCAAGAAAGCCTTGGAGGCGGATTTCTCGTGCTCTATCATTGGGCGCCACGGAAGATAGACATACAACCCTTGCTTCTGTAACACCCAGTAAGGGGAAAGGTAAACAACGAGCGACTGAGGAGGCTGAAGGCGACGACGACGACGACGAACACCCAAAGCCATCAACATCTTCCCAGCGTCCGGAGTCCCCAGTTCCAATGCGCCGACAAAGCTCTGCATCTGTGCTCCGCGATCTGGTAAAAGCAGAAGACCCTCTTCCTGAGGCATCCGCGGAGCGTGATGTTGGCAGCCCCCCACCACCCCTTGAGACCATCGACCCATCTCCAACAACTGCCCCTGCTCCTGCCCGCACTGACCCTCACGACCCAACGCCCGCCACCCACCCACCATTGGATCAACCCCAGCCTGGCCCCCGCCACTTCCCGCCACCTGGGACACTGGTAGTTGTCCAGGGAGTTGTTAACACAATCGATACTGGCTCAATGTCCAACAACAACAACAACCCTCAAACCACCAATACCGTGATCCCCAATACCTCGTCCCGGCCAAATAGTGGCCTATTTTCCGGCTCTGCTCGGTCCCGGCCATCAACACCCACAGGGGACCACCCCGGAGGCCGGAATAGCCGTGGATTGTCTTCTATCATTCGTCGCCCCGCGAGTATATTCAACGATAGTAGGAGGAACACCGTCATAGAAGGCGATGGGATTACCGATGCTTCTCCCCTTGGCCATACCGTCGATTCCACAATCGGGACGTCGTCAGATGTCCCATCTGATTCTACCACCCCCACCCCCCTAGATTCCGACCCCAACAACCAACCTACCCAACAACGACCGCTATCGCCCGGAAGCATCGATGTACTTGGTACTCTCTTGAGGTATGTTGTCATCCGCTTCTCGAATATCCTGTTAATCCATCACAATCATATAGCGTTGCCGCTGCAGCCACCGCAGCTTCACTATTTTCCCCGACTTCGTTCGCGGGGCGCACAGAACCACCGCCCGAACCGAACGTCCCTCGTCCCACATCACCAACTCCGACAGCTGGCCTCGGAGTTGATGGATTTGGACCATTGGACACCCTTGCGGAGCTGGGCTTTCCCATGGATCGTGACCAAGGCCTAGGTACCGGCGTGGGCAATAACCCTGGTACGAATGGGCATAATCTCAGCCGGGAGCGACTCAGAGGCGCTTGGGACAGCCTCAGGGAACGCTTAGGTCTTCGCGATGGCAGGAACAACCCCGAAAACGCAACGCCAGAATTACTTGGAGATGGCAGGGATGGTGGTCGTACCGGCGCAGGAGAAGCTATGATCACTGAGATGGCGAGGGCTCTTGGTACTGGACTGGGTCTCCAGGAAGAAGGACCGGGACGGTCAACCGACGGACCCGTGGTCGCCACTCCGAGTGCGATGGCCAACGTTTCTGCTATTCCTCCACCGGAGGGAACATTCGAACGTTTCTTGTATAACCTCCAAGCCGACCTCAGGACAGTTCTCTCGGAAGACATCCACACGGAACAACCAGCCAACACCAATGGACCAGCAGAGTCTGGCGATGACGAAGGTCCTGCAGCCCCTGGGCAACCCGGTAGCGGCATGGAGGTACCCCAGGTCGTCGTGTCTGACCACGCAGACGACCAACCACCGGCGGACCCTTCTCATACGCAGGTGGTGGACTCGGTGGAAACCTCCGATTCAACGACCCCGGTGCCTACCTTGCCACCAACACAGGGTGCACCAACAACAGAGCGCAGATCTGTGGGTGGTATCAACCTTTGGAGGTCATACCGATTCCCGCCAATAATTGCTCCGCCACGACCGAACCCTCCCGTCTCCGGTGCTGATCAGACTACGGTTACTCCTAGTTCACCCCTACCAACTCCATCATCGATTCTACCAAACGAACCAACTCACCCAGGACACCCCCCGCGACCAGACACCCCCGTTCCATCGTTCACTATCCCCTCACAACCACCTCCCCCAGTGCAGACGGATGTCGTCGTCCCTGTCATCATTGTAGGATTACAGTCTGTGAACGTTGACCCCAGGAGGTCAGAACAGTCTGAAGAGGATGATGGACTTTTCGCCCGCCCAGACCATAGGGGTGATGGGTCTGTCATACCACCCGAAGCCTGGGGTCATGGTGAAGATGGCGATCAGACCGTGAGAGGTCGACCGTGGCATACCAGAGCGGCTGATGCTCTCAGGAACTTGCGTCCTGGACGTAGGAACGGACCCTCGACCGCGAACGCTGCCGACAGGGCTGCCTCGAGAACCTTCCTAATTTATGTCATCGGGGGATATTACCCACCAAACCATCACATCGTCACCGGGACGGATGGAATGGATTCTTATGATGCGTTGTGGTTCGTATCTTCCCGTCGCATTCATATCTCGCTCCTGACCATAGGCTGTAGGGAACTTGCCGCGCTCATCGGTCAGGTCAAACCGCCGACCGCGACTCCCGAGGATATCGAGAAGTCCGGCCTCCAAATTATCAAGTCGACAGACATCCCACAGTACGCTGCTGAGGGTAAGGTGGCTTCCAACTGTATTGACAGGGTGAGCTTCAATCCTCCCCTCTTTTTTCTTACCTCCTAATCCCCTGCACCAGTGCCTGATATGTTTGGACGACTATGAACCCGAGGAAGATCTCCGCGTAATGTCCTGCAAGCACTTCTTCCACCAGAACTGTGTCGATAAATGGTTACAGGTCGGTAGAAATAACTGCCCTGCCTGTCGAATGAAAGGGGTATCCACTACAGCGGACCAAGACCCGAACCCAACCACCACTCTTCCCGCTACTCCCACTTCTTGATTGAGCCCTAATCACTCTCCCCCATCACTCCTTGGACCTTCCGTCGGAGTGTCCCATTTATCTCCCTTGCTCCCGTCCCATGCATTATCGGTACCGTGTGTCATCCCTTCTTTGCCTTCCCGTCACCGCTGTTACTCTTGATTTCATTGTCGTATTTGCGTGCCTTTTATGTAGCGTTGAAACCTAATGATGATCGCGTCTCATTTGTACTCCGATCCGTTCACTCATCACTGATATATAGTATGTGCGTTGCCCTGAGTGGAGCCCAACCTCTACACCTACGTGTTGGTGCCGTTTAGCCCTTGGTCGGTTTTCCAGGAGAACCGACGGCTTTCCACGAGCTCAAAACCAAGTCGATGACATCCTTCACGCCAGTTCCTTCCTTGATGCTCGTGAAAATTGTCGGTCCGTCCCCTCTCATGAGCTTCGCATCTCGGTCCATGACTGCAAGGGATGCAGATACCAATGGGGCGATATCGATCTGCCGAACCCTGAGTTAATATCTACAAGAGAACGCGAGGAGCTCACTTTGTTGATCACGAGGAGATCCGAGTGGGTGATCCCAGGCCCCCCCTTGCGAGGAATTTTGTCTCCGCCCTGAGGACAAACAGGATCAGCGGGGGTTCAGGTAAGACAAGCAGAGACCGTTACCGCAACATCGATAACGTAGACGATAAAATCTGCCAACTCTCGGGAATAGTTTGCGGCGAGATTGTCACCTCCACTCTCAACAAAAAGCAACTGACAATCGAATTTGGCTTGGAGAGTCTCAAGGGCACCGATGTTGGCGGAGATATCCTCTCGGATAGCAGCGTGGGGGCACCCTCCAGTCTCAATGGCTTGGATGCGTTCCGCAGGAAGGGCGTCATTCTTTATCAAGAACTCTTGGTCCTCGCGGGTGAAGATGTCGTTTGTTACGACAGCTAGAAACGCAAGTTGAGTGAATGACTAGATATGACGATGTGACCGACCGATGTTGTATGCATTCCGGAGTCGTTTACATAGGGCAAGCGTGAGGGCCGTCTTGCCAGAGCCAACAGGACTTCCGGTGTCTGATCAGATCAAGGTGCTGGGAGTTGGAAGGCGCCGCTCACCCCCCGATCCCGATAGTGAATCCGCGCTCCTCAAAGCTCCTTGAATGGAAGTTGGGCATTTCGCGTTCAGCATACTTTCCTGGATGTCCTAAGGTTGGCGACGCTACGCGATCGTCGGAGGTAACTTGGCGATTCACCTGGATTGTCCAAATGCTCATGGGTGTGCCCGTGGTCGCCGTGGTCGTGTGTATGTCCACCTCCTCCATGGTCGTGAATATGTGGAGGAGGCGGGGCGGACGAGGATAGGTTATTTATGAACTGGACAGTGGACATGATACGAGACGATAAGGTAACCGTGACGACGATCTTCCCCAGCTATCTACACGTTAGGTTCCTTATGATTCCCGGCCGCGGTTTCCCCCTCGTTCATCACGATGTCCTCCGGGTCTATGGTCGATGCAGGAGGTTTGCTGAAGAACACCCCAATGCCCCCAGATATGTCTGTATTTTTCGCCTTTCTCACCTTATTTGCTTCTCGAATTGGATACGAATCATCTGGCTCGCTGAGGACATCTGGAGGCTTACCGTAAGACAAGATTCGAGGGAATACTGTGTATCCACTTACCCCAAAGGAAAGTGAACTCTTCCGCACCCCGCACTACCGCACCTGGAACTGATGTTAGGAATAACCCGCGGGAGGCATTTCTGCTCACAAATATCTCTCTCCTGCACTGTGGCCCGCGACTGCCTTTCGGCGACCCGCTGGCCAGCTTGAGTCAATCGCTCAATGAACTTCTCCGTGGCGACAGAGATGAGAAACACGGCCTCTTTCGAGACCATCGGGAGTTGCTGTCCGCCTCGTTAGCCGCCACCTATGATTCCCCCCTGCCAAGTGCCTTACTGTATCTGCTTTCAGGATCTTTTGAACCCTCGATACCGGGAACGGATTCTTTCCAGGCTCCCTCCCGTCCTCCTTGGTGGCCATTCGGGTGGTGGTTGTCCCAGATGAGTGCTGAGTGATCGGCGCTTCTCTCTGCGCCACCACCAGACATCTGGATTGTCACAACTCCGATGCACACGGCACCAACCCCCAGCGTACACACGTATAATTTGATTATATGCGGCTACTCAGAAGATCCGGCGTGTGCGGCGCAACTGGCACGGCCCCTGGAGTTGAATCCAAACCCTCCTTGAAGGCATTGATATCAACAATTTCTATCGTCCCCTCCGGCAGGGGGAGCGTTACCTCCAGCCTTCTGGAGATCGTATGCACCGCGAGGGTTCTCCTAGACGGACCTTTCTGGAGCAGGTACCCCTTATACACATCTATCATCTGCGCCTTGGTGACGACTTCAAGTGCAGCCGCATCAGCCTCATCTGGGGTAGGGTTATTATAGCATACACTCCGCGATTTACACTCGTACAGCTCACCTTGAGCGAAATTGCAGTAGCCAGATCTGATTTGACCCCAGTAATCACCAGCTTCTTCTGCAAGGTTTTTAGCCTTTTCTAGCTTCTTGACGATCAAGCCTCTCCGCCGAGTATCAAAGTCATCATCTGACATTGCTTTTAGTTCCTCGAGGAATGACCCCAAAAACGCTTCTATCCTCTCCTCCAGGAACACAGGATCCTTTCGGCTCTGAATGCGGAACCTCAAGACGGTCGTTCCGACCGATGACCACCGCGACGCCGCTACAATGTACCTGGGGAGGAACACGTCACACTAAACCTAGGTGTGGTGTTCCTGCGGAACCACGCACCCCAGTTGTTCCTTAGTCCTCAGGGTGCTAAAGGCAGGCTCATCGATAAGGTGGCTGAGGAAGTCTGCCTTCCTCCGATGGTCTTGGTCCGCGATATCTCCGAAGTGGAAGTCAAGTGCCAGCCCACAGTTGAGCTCCTCCACGTCGGTCACCAAAGTTCGGTAAGTGTGACTTTTGCCTGGTGATGCCAATGTCATCGAATTCGTTACCCAATGCACAAGGATGTCCGTACCAATGGGAATGACCAATGATTTTGGGACGGGAATATCAGTAGACGGGAGCACTTGATATTCCAGCTCTTCTTTCACGAGTGCCCCAAGGGCGACTGCTTGCTGGTCGGGGCATGAGATGTAGATCGGGGGACAAAGGGACATCCTACCTTGTCCGTGAAATTTCCTGCGACGAGCATCTCCACGTACATTCGAGAGAAAAGGTTTGTGTGATGTGCTTGTACATCCCCCACGCCGATATCTGGAGTGAGTCAGAAATTGCTTCCACTTGTGTCTTCTGCGGGGCTCACTTGCGACCTCCGGTAACTTCTCCTGGGGGGTCCACTGTACAGTGTTGACAAGGTACTTAGCATAGTATCCCGCATAGTCCGCCGGCTTTTGTAGGGGAAAGTTCCTGTAATCGCGGATTGCCTATGACGTTTACGCTGTCACCTAAACGCGTTTCGCCGGAATGGAGACACGAACCTTCTCTTTGAAGACTTCTAAACGGTCCGCTCGGATCCGCAAATTGTTGATCTTTTCGAGAACGACCTGTAGGAGAAGAGGGAGTTTGTCTCGGTATCCGTAAACGCGGACAGAGAGTCCTTCGGAATGATAGTCGAGCGAACACTGCAGGCCAGCGAGCGATGCGCTATAGGTAACCTCATCCAAACTATCGCACACAAGGTCCGCAACCATTCTGCGGGTGGGCCCATGAGCATTGAGAGACCATCACTGAAAACAGGGGCTACCTTGTAAGCACTGCGTGCCGTACAGTTACTTCTGCGAATGGACTACGCGTAAAATCCTCAGCTGGCAAACGTGGGTCATCGTACTGCACTTCATGACCTACGATTTCGCAACGATGTATAAGTGGCCCTTCGGAACCCAAAATTCGTTGTCTCGTTTGTACCAGAGTCTCAGTGAATCCGTCTCCAATATACAAGCTGGGAATGTTGGAGCCTAGCAAGGGTATCACGATCCCTTCACACGATTTCATGAAGCGCCCGGCTTACCGTGGAAACGCCATCCCGTATCACCTCGAAACTCTTTGGTATGAAGTGGTTGGGGGGTGGGAGGCGCAACTCGGGAATAACTATCGGCTGAGCATTCGAGTGATCAAGCGCTCTGCACTGTTACGATTACGTATGAACTGACCTCGAGCATGTCAGAGCTGAACCTCCGAACGGCATACTCAGTCCCATACCACTTCTCCTTCTGCCAATAGATTTGGCTGGTTTCCACAAGATTTTCGTGGTTCTTAGCAGACAGCACGAGTCTCGCTTTTTCAGGGAGGAGGCAGTCCAGAACGTCCTCCGTAGCCGCTTCGTTGTATTCTCTGTATAGTGAGTCTGCGTTCAATAACCACTGGGCAGGTGGATCTTCTTCGAGTCTTCGAGTCAGCGAAATAACATATGTATGGGGTTGTGATTTTTCGCGGTTGCGGAAGGATATCTCGGAAAGCTCCTTGAATTCCTCGAAGTAGGGCGGGAGAGAGGAGATCGAGGTCCTAAGTAGCGAGGTGTAGCTGAAGATGGCTCGGACAACCTCGCGGTAGTTACCTCCAGTTATCGTGAGCCAGGAACCCAGCAAAACAACCATGGTACGTACAATATCCCGAGAGAGTCAGTCTTCCGGATGTCACAAACACTTGCACCCCACGGTTCCAGGTCTGTGGTCCCGCGGAGATACTCAACAGCCAACCTTTATTCTTCAAGTAGGAGAAGAGACTCCCCGGTCCTTCGTGTGCAATGAGGTGGGCGAGGAGGCTCGCGGGTTTCGCGAGGTACTGGGGGGATTGGTATGGGATAGTGAACGCGATTTTGAACTCGTATTTATCCTTGATGGTCTTTACAAAGACGGTGCACTGATCATTCCCCGTTCCGTCAGAAAGGCTGGGAAACCCGGAATCGGCTTGCCTACCCGTCGTTGGTCCTCGGTCCACGGGTCATCCGTGATCTGGGGTCGCCCGATATGCCCACGGTTGGGGATCGATGAGAACAGGCGTGTGACAACTTCAGTTAAGGTGTCCAGCGATTCTAATGTGCGGTGAGGGACATTATATCCCCATGGCGACTATCGTACGTACCCCGTCCGAGAATGGCCAGTGTCATTCTCCCCGAGCAATACTGCTGTTCAACCCACTCAATTAGCCTCCGCCTTGTCTCCCTTCCGACAGGTCCACCGTCTCCATTGGGCAGTATCGTGTCTGAGTCCCACTTTTCGTCGATAGCTTTCTCCCTAGCGGCAGACGTTAAGCTATCGATGTTTCCCGTACCGAACGCCAGCCAGGGATGCCCAGGTGCAGACAAGCTTCGCTCCAGTTGGAGAATCCTGCGCGAGTCATCTTGTAGATTCCTCTTGTTCTCAGAGTCAACAGCGTTGATCTCCCTCGCCACGACGTTGGGGGTGAACAACGGAGATTCAAAGAACGCTGCCAGTCGAGGGATCCCCTCGAGCAGAGAAGACGGTCCGATCGAGAACCAGTAGTGGGTATAACTTGAGGAAGTTCCCGCATTGCGGAGTCCACCGTTCGCTTTCACGAACTACCGGCGATGTTCTACAGGCCGCGTATTCGATCAGAGACGGGAACTTACCGATACAAAATCGTTCTCCGCGGGAAACGGCTGCGTTCCCTAGGGGCTTACATCTTAGGGTTTATGGCGAACGTAGAGGCGCTAGGCAAGTTCTCACCTTGGTTATCATGTGCTCGCAGAAATGAGCGGTTCCGCGCATATCGGCCTGGATTGGATATTAGATCCTATCCGCTCGAGCTCGAATGCGAGGATGCGCACGGGGTCATGGAGAGAACCGACCGCCACCCGTAAACAGGCTGCGGATTTGTCTGCTAGAGGGTCATGTACGAGAACTGCCTTCAAACCGTTCTTGAGCTCGAGAATTTGGTAGTCCCGTTCATCAAGATCCGGTTTCTCAATGCTACCCACGAAGACCTTGTAGCCTGCTTCGTGATCTTTCCAAAGGTTTCCGCTTGTTGCGTCGACCATCGCGCGTTGTGGGAGGAAGACTGCAGCTGGGTGTGATCGATCGAGTTGATCGCCACTCCGGGTCCGGTTTGTGCCATTCGCAGGTGCGCCTTCACGCGGTCATTCAGGACGTCCAAGTTTAAACCCCAATCGGCCCTTCTGGAGATAATATCGGCCGAAAAACAAAACTCACAACGCAAAATACACGACGGGACTAGCTATTTCCTATACTTCCGTTTCCATAACGATTCGGATAGTGGGTGTCTCTGGACATCCGACACATCTGTCATATGCCACCTCCCATCTTCCCGGTCACAACTCCACAACGACCGCCTGTAGTCAAACCAAAAGGAAACGGAGAGGATCGTTGGGCAATAGGTCCGCATTTCGGCAGCGATGATTCGCTGGTATGCTGGGGCAGGCCGCGTGACCCAACTGGTCACCTCGAGCTCGATTGTGTGTACCTTTGAGAATCTCGTTAGGATTTGGTGAAATTTATGCCTCTGGAGGGTCCAATATCCATTATTAAGGTTTGTCGTGCATACGCGGGGCATGGTCTACTCACGTCACTAAACGGCAATGGGATGATTCCTAGATGGCGTATGTGGGGGGAGATGAGGGAAAACAGATCGAAAGCCCAAGCGGAGACGGGATAGGGTAAGTCAATGACGTTGATAGACGTCAATGTTCCCGAGAACATGGCCAGTCGCTTGAGTAAATGTCCCGCATCCTCGGCTCCATCATGGCTGAGGGAGACTTGCAGATGGGTAATCGGAGAGGAGGTAAATTCGATGGCGGCAATCAATGAACCATCAAAGATCCTCAGCGATGGGAGTGCTCTCTGTGGCAACGCTAAAAGTGGTAACCTGTCCAACTCGGTGGATGATAGGCGAGGGTTTGTGATGCGAAGACTATGCAGTTGAGGTTGAGTATCGAGGAAACGGACAAGGTCGGCGTCCCAGTCCATCCTGAGTTCCGCCTCCTGCAACTGAAATTGGCATTGACGGAAGATCCAGGCGCTGGGGCAGGAGGGATCACCGATAGCAATGACTTGCAAGTTGTGCATCTTTCGGAGCGCTAGGTGGACGACGTCCCAGAACTGAGGGTTAAGGTGATTGCGGGAGCTGTTCCAACGCCGCTCGTTGAACAGGGTCCAGAAGGTTTTGACGTGTAGGGCGATGCGATCGCAAGATGCGATTGTTTGGCACACATAGTGGGCCGTGAGGCTATCCGTAAAACAGAGCTGGTGATAAAGCCTGGACTCTGCAGCGTGGTGGAATGCCTTGGATGTCAGACAAAGGGTGGTGAGGGTTCTGAAATCGTTGGATTTGATCCAGTTCACGACTCGAGAGCACACCTCCTGGGGTGTGGCCGCGGAAGCGTTGTGCATTTCCCCTTGAAGATGTACGTTCAGCGGGGGGTTGGGTTCATGGGGGATGGAACTTCATACCGGCAGTGGCGTGTCAAGCGTAGAGCGAAAGTCACGGTCACGCGAGTTCGCGTCCGGGTGTTACGCGGCTAGGCGGAGACTTTTCCACGCCCACTGTTGCTCATCCACGAAACCCAGTCTGACGTTCGTCTCAAGGCTTGTTACAACCAACTAATATTCAGGATGAGCGAATCCAGGACAGAACTGCTCGCCTGGATTAACGAACTCCTCCAACTCAACTACACCAAGGTCGAACAATGTGGCACCGGCGGAGCGTACTGTCAGATCATGGACTCTATCTACAGTGAGCTTCGATCTTCTCTTGAACCACGATATTTGTAGTGGATGCCCATACCACACCTCTCAGGCGACGTGCCAATGGCTCGAGTCAAGATGAACGCCAAACACGAGTACGAGTTCATTTCCAACTTCAAGATTCTCCAGAATGTCTTCAAAGCCAAGAAAGTCGAAAAGGTATTCGGTCGCTATGTCTTCGCATAAGCGAATCGTTCCTAACCTTCTCGAAGCCGATTCTCGTAGAAAAACTTGTGAAATGTAAAATGCAGTGGGTTCCCACCCTAATCGATCATAGTGTCATCTGTCTCACTGGCATTAGAGATAACCTTGAATTTTTGCAATGGATCAAGAGGTTTTGGGATCAGAACTACCACGGGCATGGATACGACGCTGTCGCCCGCAGACGTGGCGGACCCACGGACACGCCCGTCACCATTGCGCCGCTCGCGCCCACCCATCGAGGGGGAGTTGGTCCTAGTCTGAGTACCGCTGGAGGGGGCAGGACGGGAGGGAGGACACCGATTTCCGGACATAGGTCAGGATCGACACAACCGAACGAGGCGATCCAAGGTTTGCAGGCACAATTGAAAGAGATGTCGACACACATGGAGGGGTTGGAGAAGGAGCGCGACTTTTACTTTGCCAAGGTCCGATCCATTCTACTTCATCGCGGGGACGAGATACTAATCGTAGTCCAGCTACGGGATATCGAGATCCTGGTGCAACAGGAGCTCGAATTCCCGGACAGAGACGAGGTCCGAGTCGCAGACGTGCTCAAGGATATTCAGAAGATTCTGTACTCCACGGAGGTTCGTTGCATTTGCTAGGCTGAACGTTCGTTGACCAACGTGGATTTGATGCAGGACGGTTTTGAGGTGCCCGACGGAGGAGCAGTGGACGAGGAGGAGACGTTCTGATTGAACGCCGAACTGCATAGAAAACCTCTCATCACATTATATTCTCCTTAGTGTTTGGCAGTTTCGTGAAGATATTCTTATCGTTTATCGAGCGCAGTGGGGCGGGCGATGTTGTGAAACAGGCGGGAAATATTGTGGCGATGGGCAGAACCCGCCGTTGGAAGACAAATCAAAAGTGTGCCGCGGTGATCAATAGCCGAGCGTAAACAAACAGCGACAGAGGGTAGTACAAACAGACAGCGCCCTCGCCTTTTACTAGGGCGCTCCGTGTCTTACCCTCATTCTAATGTCGCTTCGCAATTTTTCAAATCTTAGCTCCTTCTCGGGCTTCTGATCGTTTCTTTTTCCTCCCCCATCTTCCATCCCCAACGATGTTCACTCCTGCCTCTTGCCCGCGGAACTTCATTTCTTCTCGCAGCCTGCTACGGGATGGCCTCTGTATGTTCCGTAACGCGAGATGCATTTCCGCGAACGCCCTCGCCGCCAAGGTATTCAAGACATCATCTGGAATCGAAACACTACTCATCTCTATTCCTACCAGGCGAGGATAGTTGAGACAGACCTAAAGATAGACCCTCCGCCCCTTCGAGATACTTTTGGGCGTATGCACAATTACCTGAGAATCAGTGCGTGTCCGTCAAGTCAATCCACGCTTCGTTCACGGGTTTTGAACAAACGCAGGCCTGACAGAACGGTGCAACCTGCGATGTTGTGTGGCCCCTTTTATCGGCGTCGCGACTAACTAACCGTTCTTCAAGGTTTCTATTGCATGCCGGAGGAGGGCGTACAACTTGCACCCAAGGCTCACCTTCTCTCGGATGACGAAATCATTCACCTTGCCGAAATGTTCGTCAAACAGGGGGTGACGAAGATTCGGCTAACCGGTGGTGAGCCAACGGTTAGGAAAGGGGTGGTTGAACTCGTTGGTAAACACTACCTTGCCTCCTCCCCCGACGCGTTCAACTCGAATACATCACACAGGCAGATTGAACGAATTGCGTCGGCATGGTTTGCGCTCCATTGGAATGACAAGCAACGGGATCGCGCTTCACCGGATGCTCCCTCGTCTGGTGGAAAACGGGTTGACTCACCTAAACCTCAGGTGCGAATCACCTACGCATCCCAATCCCAGACCGAAATTCAACCACGAAACTAGCCTTGATACACTTGACCCATTCAAATTCGAGATCATGACACGACGGAGGGGTCACGATGCTGTGCTCAAAGCCCTTGATGTCGCATTATCCTCAAACCTCCAGTCGGTCAAACTGAATGCCGTCATCATCAAGGACCTCAACGATACCGAAGTCCCCGACTTCGTAGAGATGACCAAGGAGAAAGCTATATCCGTGAGGTTCATCGAGTTCATGCCCTTTACAGGCCCGTGTACATATTGCACCCCGCTCGCATTTCCCTGACGATGCCCACTATATCTAGGGAATAAATGGGACAAAGCCAGGATGGTACCGTCATTCACACTGCTGTCGGATCTCCAGAACCGCTATCCTACCATCATCAAGGCTGCGGATGAGCTCAACGATACCGCTCGTTCCTATAGCATTCCTGGTCACGCAGGCAGTTTTGGATTCATCAGCAGCATGTCCGATCATTTCTGCTCCTCGTGCAACAGGCTTAGGCTCACCGCCGACGGCCAAATCAAAGTACGGCTATAGCATCGGATTACATATTTGTCCGTCTCACCCCACGTCTTTCCAGGTGTGTCTATTCGATGCAAAGGAGGTATCGCTCAGGGACCTGCTAAGGGGCGGTGCACCCGACGACGCCGTGCTACAGGTCATTGGCGTTGCCGTTCGCGGTAAGGAGGAAAAGCACACTGGAATGGAAGACATCGATGTCACCACGAACAGACCGATGATCCTGATTGGAGGTTGAGTTAGCGTCCATTTTCCATGGATCGATGCTACCTCGGACCCTGATCAGTGGTTTCGTAGACCCTAAGCCGCGGCGCACCGCCGGATCAAGCGTGACGATTTGGACCCCGCCCTCCCCCAAGTCCGCACTGACGTATATGGACTCGCGACCAAACAAAATGACCATTCATTACTCACGGTTTTTCGCCACGGCAGCCCGACGATTCGATGCACTCCCAAAATCCCTTACTCACTTCGACGCTGAGACTGGTCGAGCCCGCATGGTCGACGTCGGCACCAAGTCGAGTACCCAGAGGACCGCTACTGCGAGCGGTAGAATCCTCATTCCAAAAGTGGCTCATGACCTCGTTATGTCGCACGGTTCTCCAACAACCACCGTTGGCGACCCGGAAGAATTACGAAAGGCGAAGGAGAAGGCACGTAAGAAGGGGGACGTTCTCGCCGTATCACAACTAGCTGGAATAATGGCCTGCAAACGGACGGCGGAACTCATCCCTCTCTGCCACCCACTTCCAGTCACCCATATCGATGTATCGCTAACTCCTGAGGTAAACAGCGATGGGGGTGGCACAAAGTACAGCATCAGGTGCGAGGCCATGGTTTCGTGTACAGGGAAGACTGGGGTGGAAATGGAGGCCCTAACCGCAGTTTCCGTCGCCCTGCTCAACGTGTGGGATATGCTCAAGGCTGTCGCGGGTAAAGAGATGGAGATTCTGGGTGTTGTTGTTAACAAGAAGTCTGGTGGGAAGAGTGGGGACTTTTCCAGGCCATCTGCGTGAATAGCAGTATATCGTGATACAACACTGACTACAGACGATGTCCTCATTCCTTCATCGAGACCTGGATCTCATCCTTCCAAGCTTCCGCAAACTCCTCGATATCCCTTCCATTACTCAGTGACAACGCTTCAAACGGCACCATGTTGTGCTGGTGTATTGGCGCATTACTCACCGCCGCTGGGTGGGCGGGTGAGTCGATGACCTTAAAGACAGGGGTCCGCCGAGGGAAGTCCCCCGATAGTGTGTCTTCCAATCGTGCGAGCAGTTCGTCGTATGTGAATAAAAGCGGATCGGTGATGGGAGAGTATGGATTGAAGTCGATTATGTGACATCTCTCGAGATCTCTTGTCAGCAGGACGTCAAACGTATCTCGGGTTGCGGTGAGACGTATGAGTCGGTGGAGGGATTGAACGGCTCACAGTCCCCTCGCGTGGCCTCCCACTTCCCATTCACATTCTCTTCCCAAAACCGGGATATTGCTTCTGTGATTCGCCTTCCCATGTCCCGCTCGTTGAGGAACGGATAGTAGTTCGGATCCCGTTGGGAAATGCCTGGGTGCGGGTGGTCAGTCAACTGGGGTATGGAAGGATTGTTTCCCATACCAAGGAGTATCTCTTGTCGGACAAAGCACCGGAACTCTCGCACTCGGTCAACCGGATACCACTTCCTGAGGATGAGCTCCAGTTCGTAAGCCTTGGGGCGTTCCTCACAGTGTTGGAAGGTTGTCTCGGGGTCTAGATCATGGGAAACGAAATCAGACGATTTGAGGAGCAAGTACACGTCCGCTGGGCATGTGCACCGCAATGGGGAGGACATGGGAAGTACCCAAGCAGCATCCTGTTCCCCTTAGTATGCGTTTGTGAGCGAATGCGACGGAGGTGCGCTCACCCTTGGGGACGAGAAGTTTAGTTTTGGGAAGACTGCACCATACTCCAGTATTGCTTGTCTTATCTTATCGTCAAGTTCTGGGAAAGCGAAACGTTCGCTCCCATATTCACTTTCCGATTCGCTACCAGAATCTTCCATTTCATCTTCGTTATCAGAAAGGGTGCTTTCGCAGGGACTGTGGTTGTTATAAATACCAGCCAGGGTGAACCGGGTGATTAGACGCATTACCCATTTTCCGAGCCTTCTGGGACAAACACGCCGTCGGAGTCCAGGTACTCCCGAAACGAGTCCCCCAGCGGTTTTATGACCGTCGACCTTATGGTGATTTGCTTGAACCTTGGGTACCACGACGAGAACTGGAAGGAGAGAATGGAATCCGGGGTAGAGGCGGGGAAGACAGGTTGTGGATGAATTACCGTAGGCATTCT
>Ga0307509_10005701_pt1 | contig 17173 bp, 16 predicted proteins | sample 10_EM_MG_FD_202245 | JGI IMG/M metagenome (GOLD analysis project Ga0307509, IMG submission 202245) | Populus trichocarpa ectomycorrhiza microbial communities from riparian zone in the Pacific Northwest, United States - 10_EM | ecosystem: Host-associated > Plants > Roots > Unclassified | place... | reverse complement strand
CCTCATCCATGGTTTATGAGCATGTCGTCGACCAACACAAGTGTGAACTCCAAAACGATACCACCGACGCTTTTCGAAAACTCTTCGTCGGCGATGTGGACCTTCCAGAACGTACGTTGTTTTTGTAGCTCTCAATACTTGCAATATCATCATCATTATAGAGGAAGAACCATTATTGAAAGAATCGCAGCGTCGGTTTGTTCTGTTTCCTATTCAGTATCGAGAGGTTCGCCCCACGGCATCCCAATTATTATGCATTATTCTCAATCACACTCACAAGATCTGGACATTTTACAAGAAAGCCCAAGCATCATTTTGGACTGCTGAGGAAATTGATCTTTCGCATGATCTCTGGGACTGGGACCGCTTGAGCGCGGGCGAACGTCATTTCATCTCCCATGTTCTCGCTTTTTTCGCCGCGTCTGATGGCATTGTGAACGAAAACCTTATCGAACGCTTCTCTAACGAAGTCCAAGTCGCTGAAGCGAGGTGTTTCTATGGGTTCCAAATAATGATGGAGAATGTTCATTCGGAGACTTATTCTCTCCTCATTGATTCCTACGTCAAAGATCCTGACCAGCGAGAACATCTCTTCCACGCCATGGAAACAATACCCTGTATAAAGCGCAAAGCTGACTGGGCGCTGCGCTGGATTTCCGACAAGAAATCAACCTTTGCAGAGAGATTAGTAGCTTTTGCAGCGGTAGAGGGTATCTTCTTCTCTGGCTCATTCGCCTCGATATTTTGGATCAAGAAACGTGGACTCATGCCAGGCCTCACTTTCTCCAACGAGCTCATCAGCCGAGACGAAGGGATGCACACTGACTTTGCCTGCCTCCTTTTCAAGCATCTGAGGCGACGACCACATCCTCTGATCATCCTTCAAATTATATCGGAGGCCGTTGTAATTGAAAAGGAGTTTCTGACTGGTGAACCCTTTGTTCTACGTCTATATTTGGTTCCAGTGCCAATGTCTAATTCTAGATGCCCTACCGGTTGATTTAATTGGAATGAATTCAGTGCTTATGTGCCAATATATCGAATTCGTCGCCGATCGCCTCCTTATTTCACTTGGAAATGACAAACATTACGGAGCAGCCAATCCTTTTGACTTCATGGACATGATCTCACTTCAAGGAAAAACAAACTTCTTCGAAAAGCGGGTGTCGGATTATCAAAAGGCAAACTTTGACTACGAGATGACTTCTCGCCCGGGCTCTGAAACCTCTCATAAAACTTTGTAAGTTCAATGTGCTTTCGGAGACCTTGCAAACGTTTGACATACTTCGTTAGCTCCTTGACAGAAGACTTCTAGACTGTTCTGACATTATTTATTGCTATTACTTTTGGATTGAGCTAATCACTCATTTTGCGCCGTTTATATACTGTCACTTTCCTCATGTATCTATAGAGTCACTGAGTACCCCCACTAAATGCATTGGACCCCAGTTGCCGAACTATAACGGACCTGGTCATGCCATCGACAATGGTTTGTATGGCACGGCAATGTTAGGAAAGGTTGGAAGGGGACACACAGACCTACACAGACTCGAAGTAACTGAACGCGGTATAGGAAGGACTTGGAGTTCACCGAGCCATGGAGCCCGAAAAAAAGAAATAGCCCAGTGCTAGCGTAATGCAGATGGCGATCCGTTGATTTGGCGAGGCAATCAAGCTTGGGTCTACTGAGATATTGGCTGTTGGCCGTATCCTAAAGTCTTAGTGAGGGCGAGGTAGAGAGGAGATGTGACATAGACCTTTATTTTCATTTGTGACTTTAGGCAATTACATATGAACGGACATTGCGGCTCAACAAAGGCTTATAACTATCTCACGTCAATGCCGGTGGACTCATTGTCGACTACAGGCCGCACAAAAGTATTAATCGAAATCTGATATGTGGAAGACGGCCTGCAGAAAAACATGGTCAATAATCTACTGGCTACCTACTGGAATATTTCTATCTAGCTTTTATCATATTGAATATGTCAGTGGGAGAAGTATGCAGGTGCGTTTGTCCTTGCTCTCTCGCTATTGTAAACTGACTCATTGAAAAATAAGCCAACTTTGAATCCAGATTCATCCCAATGGAGGGACATAGTTCTATTTAGTCGGTTTGCGGCACCCTGGCATCAGTATCAACGCGACGACATTGTTAGTGTGAGGTTAGCTTTCCAATCCGTTTATCAAATGCCATATTTTCCTCACAAGTGGATGCAGGTCTCCTGAAGACCCAAAGCGTATCTTAATAAAGCGCATTTTGGCTACTGAAGGTGATATAGTCAAAACATTGCCTCCATACCCCGACCGTGAAGTGTTGGTGCCGAAAGGCCATGCCTGGATAGAGGGTATATATAGCTGTGTCTCTGATCCTCCGACTACTTACATATTATTAGGAGATGAGCACTTCCTAAGCGACGATAGCAATCGTTTTGGGCCTGTACGGTTTCTGAATTCTCCTTTGTTCAATCTTGTTAACCAACAGTCAAAGATATCCCAAAGTCTAATACAATCGAAATTCGTCTTGATCCTCTGGCCCATCCACCGCTTTGGTTTCTTGAAGGCAGCTAACTCTCGGGTCAATGCCGGAAGTCAGCTTGACCGTCACGCCTTGGCTGAAATGAGAAGAGACGAGGTTCGCTATTCCAGGGTGCGGCATAAAGTTGAACGTTAAAGTAACCCTCCACCCCCCAACACCACCCTAAGAAGATAGCCAACAACCCTTCATTCATATACATTCTTGTCAAACTACTATCTCACAAACTGAGATTTGTGATATGTCTAAAAGATCATTCTCTGAAAAAGTACGCGCGAACACTCGAAAGCCCAAGGTAAAAACCAAAGTACAAATGAACACAGGCAGGTATCTGACAGCATAGATAAAATAATAAAATTCCAAGATCAACCCCATTCATCTGGCACAAATGGGGTGACAAGCTGGTACGTTTCTTCATTGTTGGTCTGTTTTCCTTTCTTCTTGTCTTTGTTGCCACGTCCAATGACACGCTTGAAGAGTCCAGAAACACTCGACCTCTCTGGAACCTCGAATTCCAAAAAGGTCTGTTCAACACTGGGATAGCACATTTGGACCACCTTTCCTAGCTTACCCAACCCATTCGAACCATCAGCCGAATGACGCCGCGAAGCATCCAAGGCTGCCTGGAGATATAGTGCGAGATTTGGGAAGGTAATCGGCAATGTCGGTAGAGGGACGGTATCAGTCCCGGGTATCGTGTATGTTTTAGAGATATGGGTATCTGCTGCATCACGTAGCAGCAGGGGCACAGGAGAGAGTGTGTACGACCAAGGCAACAGATTTGGGTTCCCAGACAAATACCGGGATGCACCAGGCGTCCCAGGCGGAACAGGGTGATCGATAGTAAACCAAAGTATCGTGCGCCAATCATTGGAGGATGGATGTGGCTGGGTGGAGAAGGCGTTGAGTGAAGTGGCTCCATGCAATGTTACAAAGTAGGAAATATACCTTGATAAACTGAACTACAGTTCGCAATTTCAGCTCAGTCTTTGAGATTGCCATCGCCTCAACGGTAGGTTCGATTCTCGTGCCACTCAACCTTGCCATTAAACGAAGAAGATGTCGCCAATCAGGTGCTTGCAAGTGCAATGGTGGGCATCGGGCATACGGAAGGGATATGAGATTGGGCATGGGATCTGCTAATGGCACGAGGCGCATAGAAATTGCGGGAGGTTTGAATCCGATGGCTAAAGGGTGTTAGTTCCGAAATCATGGGAATTGTGAGCGAAAGGACGTACAAACACCAAGTAAAAGTTCACGATCCAAGAAATGGTTTGCGTTAAGGGCAACTGGAGAAGGTACGTGCTGGACCGTTCCGGGGACTCTGTTGTCAACCTGAGGAGGAACAGCGCTATAACTCGGACGTCGTTCTGGGTGGGCGGTTTGGGGTCCAGTCGACGAATGTCCGGATGATTGATGGCTGGCGTCAGAGCGTGTATCAGAATCTGATTGACGACGTTGTCCAGGCGAGGAATAAAAACGGGGGGATGGACCAGCCTCGGGCAATGAGCTGATAGGTTGTGAAAATTCTTGCGGTCGCAACTGGGTTCCTCCTGAAGCAGAATACTGGGGTTGTGTAGGAGTAGTGTGAGAAGCCCCACTTGTACTTGGCATGGCCTGTGAAGAAGGAATCACCAGGCGAGAAGGGACCATTTCGATCCGTTGCCAATTGGATTGTTGTGGATTATTGGAAGAGTATTGAGGAAGGCCTTCTCCTATGGATTGTTCGCCTTGCATGTCTGGGGGCCTACTTTTTTCCTCCGAATACTGCCTAGCTAGTTCCTGCTCCTCAGCTTCAAGTTGACGAGCATATGCCTCGTCGTCGAAGACAAGAACAGTATCCATGTTCTCTGCAACGTGTACAGCATCAACATTTGGCGGAATGGCGGATGGACCTGCTACGGATGCATCCTGAGGAGTCAACTGGGTGGCCCCCGCTTGAGAATATTCAGGAAGCAGATCACTCGTGGCAGGTGTATCTGAACGGGTTGACGGGTCGGGAAGGGTATAGGGCAAAGAGGAAACGCTGGAGATGCTCGAAGGTCTGGATGCTGGCCGCGCTCTCTCGGTTGTTTCATTTGTGGGCTCCGATATAGGGAAGGATAGTGCAGAAAAGCTGAATCTTTTTGGTGAAGATGATTCTGCTCTGCTCTCGATGGAATCAACCTCTTGTGGCTTGTCTGGGATACGCCATTTATCGTACCGTCTAATATCAGCGAAAGGATTGGTCGGGTCTGCAGGATATGCGATGTCGCCTTTGTGGGACACGTCCTGAGCAGGGAGACCCACTGGTGGTCGCTTCGGAGATGCCTCGGTCCTCGTATCATGTGGTGTTGTCGGAGATGAAGATGCAACTTGGCTGGCGGGGACAAAGACGGGATTGGTGTTACTTGACAACATCGACTCTGCAAGTGCCCTGGCGAGATCCTGCTCCTCCTGATCCAATAATTGCTCTTCCAACTTTTTTCGTTCTGCAGACTCTGACTGGGAAAGCGCGAGTGCCATTGCCAACTCGTTAGAGTCATCGGCCGACGATACATTTTCCACCTCTTGCGGCGGTGGCGGTGGCGGTGGCGACGGCGGTGGAGGAAGTTGGGAAGGTTGGGTTAGATAAGACTGGGATGGACCCGCGTATGGATTATAAGGGGCCATCGGGGGCTTTGGTGGGATGGGTGGGGCAGTTCTGAGGACATGGCTTGGGTAGGACGGCTGGTGAGGATATGGGTTTGGGCGGGGACCGTCATGGACAGGCGGTGTGTAGTGGCGAAAGGCTTGCTGGTGGTAAGGGTATAACTGTGAAGATATCGGCGTGTTGTCTTGATTGTTCATTGGGTTGATAAAGAACAGGTCGGACCTATGAATTGTCTGGGGCCCATAATCTGGGTCGAGCGGATCGACAGGAAACGATGGTGTGCGGGCCATAATATCGCAGTCTCAGAACGCGAGCCATCATGTGACTGCTCAATAGTTGGTTCTAATAGGTAAATTACATGACGTGAATGCTAATGCTGTGTGGATGCGTGCAGAACGACAAAATGGGTAACAAAATAAAACAGAGGTCATGTTACAACACCATGAGAGGCAGTCACCTTTGGGTGAGTTGCCAACGTCGACGTTTTGAAGCCAAGTTGGCGCATGACGGCTGAAAAAACTATGTTAGAAGGATCACGAACAGGTAATGTAATCACTCACCAATGAGGTCAGCCTTTTGTAAGGGCTTGGCCAGCGAAGCAGTGAAGACATTGCTTGTCTCATTGGGGTCTGTACCACTGTACGCACTAACCGCAATGATGGGCGTGGTTGTGTTTTTGCTATTCGTACTCTTGATGTAACGTGCAGCTCCTTCTCCATCAACTTTGTATCGCGACAATCTCAGAGGACTTGTGGATTCGACTCAAGGGAAGCACTTACGAACTGGCATTTGGAGGTCCATAAGAATGCAGTCAAACTCTAAAGGAAAATCATCCATGAATGGCATTCAAACAGAAAGGGTGGAACTCACTGATATCTCCCATCGCAACACTAATCGCCTCGGAACCATCCGCGACAACGACACACCGACATCCCAAGCGAATTAACAGAGTCTCGATAATCTTTGCTGTAATTGGGTTGTCTTCGGCGAGTAAAACGGTGACAACTCGGTCAGAGGGATCGGGTCCCTTCCTCAAATCGATCGAATGGACAGACGACGGCGGGGTATTCGACTCTTGCTGGCTTCCATAGCCTGTCGACTGCCATGTTTCGGAGCCGGAACCATCGCCCATACTCGAGACGGATGCCGTTCTTAACCGACTTGGCATCGAGTTTCGTCGGTCCCCACCTTCCATGTGGTTCAGCTTGAATCTTTCGACGGCACCATATTCCGAAGGCTTTCGAATATGACCGCTGCCACTACTTGGTGTCGGAGGCGGTAAACTCGATCGCGAAGGAGATGAGGCGATCGAAGACGTCGACGTTGCAGGAGAAGGGGGTCCAGCGCCCATCTTTGGCTCCATGGTGGTGACAACACTAGGCGGCTTCTTGATTCGTTGAGATAAACTGCGTTTCCGTTGGTGATGGAAGTTGACTGGCTCAGTCAAGGCATGTGTAATGGGTGTCATATGATCTGTCTTGAGCTTGCGTATCATATCATCATTCGCTTGCTTCAAAATAGGTAGATTCTTGAAACTGAATGAGCCAAAGTCGTCGCTCCCTCCTGATGAAGACGCCTCCCGGCCAACAATAGGAACAGGCATTGAAGGGGGAAGCGTACTAGTGCTACTTGTGGTAGGACTGTCAGGCCCAGACTGATTCCGGAGCGCAATTTGTTCGTCGTCCTGGAACAGCTGAGGTATCGCCCCACGAGGATCAAAGTAATCGGTCGATTCGGGATCACTGACTTGCGGAATAAATGCAGCTTCGGTTGTCGTAACCTTTTCCCAATCGATTCCAGCGAAGAATGGGTGCGCCTTAACTTCATCTGCGCCTCTCGAGCCCAGTCGTTCGTTGGGGTCAAGGCTCATCAATGCCTTCATAAAATCTCGGGCTTCCAGCGAAAATTCAACCCATTCTTCGTGCCATTCGATATGTCCCGATAAAATGTTTTCAAAAACCTTCTCGGGGGTTTCGGCGTGGAATGGAGGGATACCGTACAAGAATTCATACGTGATGACGCCGAGCGCCCACTGACATTCATGAATTAGGATCGTTTTTTTTTTTAAAAAAAAAGACAAGTTGACTCACCCAATCGACTGCAGCGTCGTCGCCACGAAGTCCAAGGATGGTTTCTGGGGCCAGATAGTCAGGGGTACCAACGAATTTCTGTTCACCAGGTGGAGTGTTTCCACCACCCGAGTTGGAGTGTGAACGGAGATCAGTCGTGAGTTCAGTAGCGAAAGATTGCAATGGACTTTCTGCAAGCTTGATGCTACGTCGAGCATGAAGCCCAGAAACAGATTCTGAGCCACTCGACTCGTTGTAATCATCTGTGGGAGGTAGATAAGGACTGTTTCCGACACGAGGCACAACATTCATCCGCTGGTTAAAGTACGAACCTCCACTGGTGTCGGGGAAAAGGAGAGGGGAAGACAAATAGGCCGAATCCATCGAAGGTGGTCGCGACCTGGAATTGTACCTGGTCAACGGCCGGCCAAGTTGACCTTCACGGGTCTGGCGACCAAGTAAACCGATTCTACTCAGCCCAAAATCAGTAAGCTTTAAATGGCCATGGGAATCAATGAGAAGGTTGTCGGGCTTCAAGTCACTTGTATTAGGTAATTAGCTTATTTAATTTTAAGCCGAGGGGGTGTGAACGAACCGATGAACGACGCCGCGTTGGTGCAAGTAATCAAGCCCAAGTACGACTTCTGCAATGTAGTTCTTCGTCCACTCCTCTGGAAGGGATCCAAGAGATTTGATAAGCGCTGCGCAGTCGCCACCGTTGAGATATTCCATGACCAGATACAAGTTGTCCTTGCTCTGGAAAGTGAAGAAAAGTTTTGCGACGAAAGGAGACTCAGCCTGCTTCATGAGGATCATGCGTTCGGCTTTGACGTTCGTTATTTGATTCTTGGCAATCATATCTGCCTTCTTCAGAACCTTGATAGCGTAGTAGTCGCCAGTGGCCTTTTTCTTGGCGAGGAAAACAGATCCAAATGCGCCTTTGCTAATGGGTTTGATGATGTCGAAATCTTTGATGGAAGTGGGAGTTGTCCGTGGCAGAGGTTGACTAGAAGTTTGACGTGGAGAGAGAGGGCCGGAGGCTGGAGGACTGGTCAGCAGATTGGCGGTGGAATGCCGACGATGACTGCGTTTCATTGACGACTCGCGTGTAAGAGAGCCTGCACTGCCGTCGCGTGCTATAACGAGCGGTGATGTTGGCGGTGTGACAACAAACTTAGGTTCCAATAAACTTTGCAAAGACTTACGAGGCTTGATTGCCGTGTTACTTGGACTTTCATCCAGAAGCATCAAGGGCATGGGTTCTTCAGGTGATGAGGGGGCAACAATTGGCGCTGCGAGAGCTAGTGGCGAAGACACCGACGAGGGCGTCGATGACCTGGTTGCAAGTTGTTGGCGTGGATTAAGAGCTGGGAGATTTATTGGCAGTGATGTGGCAGTTGTGACAGGTCGTACATGGGCCGCCGCAAAATGTGCAGGAGATAACGAAGATACCGGTTGATCAAGCAGCCTACGAGCAGAACTTCCGCCCCCATATTCTGAGGTCGTACTGGAATGATCATTCATATCATGGTCGACATCGTTCCCTTCGTCCCCTTCCTGGGATCCAGCCCCTTCACTCTCGCTCCCAGATTCTTCAACTGTCTCCAAGTAGCCTTCTACTCTTTCCTGCCATTCATGCCAAATTTTCTCAGAATATCGGATCGTGTTCTGCATACGCACGACATTGTCAATTTTCTGTCTCATGACACGTTCAGCGTCCTGAAGTAGCTGACTAAGAGCAGCGTCCTCCGTCGTCGGCTTCGACCACTGGCGAATTTGAGTAATTTTGCGTTCAGAACCCGGGGAAAGTAGACGTTGGCGTTCTATCGGTTCATTGGCTTCCTCATCCTTGAGAGATGGCATCTCGATTTCCGAAGCGACCTGCAATATATCCTCGATCTGGTCCAAAAGACGCCTTTGCATCTTTTTAACGCCCAACCTCTGCATTTTGTTGGCACGGAACAGCTGAAGAGGCGAAGAGACAATTGGAGATGTTGATGGTGTGAAAATCTGCATGCCACGATACTCCGGAACAGCCGCAGGGGATGGTCTGTCGACGGCAACGACAAGATCTCGAATAGTGTTTCGAAGTTCAGCAATTGATTCGTTGCATTCCACAATCTCTGCCTCCAGTCGATGGGTTTCCGCACAAGTTTCGCTGTGCTTCTCAAAGTACCACTGTGGGATCTTACATTCACAGATACGGCAGAGAATGGGGTCTGTGCTGATTGGTTGGCTGAAGGGGAAAGGTGTAATAGGCTCAACGGTGGGCTGGTCATAAAACGATGTTCTTATAGTAGAAGCAGGTTCTGGAGCAAGGTCGTTCTCCTCAAGAGGAATTGCCAGAGCGTCGTATTCGAAGCGAGCGGGAGCGATGGGTTTGATGACCCACATGGTATGAGAAGGTTGGCCGTCTTCGCGGTCAATCATGAGCATCCCTTTGCCCTCCATTTGCTGGTATAGAGTTCCGGCAGCCGGGTCGACCTCCACAGACGGTTCGATCTGAAGTTTAAACCTGACCTCAACAGTATGCGAATCATCCTCCTGGAGGCGTTGGCTGGCTTCTTTGAATACGCCCCAATCAGTAGGTGACAATAAACTCGAGATGCGAGTACCAGGCAACACATCAGGATCCGTGCTGAATGAGAGATGACATGAGCCTTGACATTTACAGTATAAAAAAAACGTACCCAACAACCATCCTCCACGCATGATTAACCCAAATAAAATGATCCCCGTCCAAGCTAAGCTCCACGACAATGTTCTGGTTCTGCGCGGTTTCCGCCTGAAGCCTCAATCGTTCAGTTGCAAGCACACGAGCCGATTCCACGGCTTCCAATGTCTTGGAAGGTGAGGTGGGTGGCGCAGGCTTTCCAACTTCTGGAAGGCCTAGGTGGTGGTGGGCAACTTGCTTCGGGTGCTCATCCCTGGGCTTGCGAGTGATCGTGGGGGGCGTAGGGACGCGGACCCTGTGATCATCATCCAACCGGAACCCCTCCAATTCCGATTCAACATGGTGAAGAGACTCGGGGGGGAGAAGGCCAGTATCTTCCGCAGGTTTCGTGACAAACATCAACGGCTCGTCTTGCTCTTCTTCATTTTCGTCAAAGTTCCAAAACTGCTTCTCTGCTTCCCACCACTCAACCACTCGGCTAAGGCTGGCAACTGCCAAGAGAACTTGAACATACCAATTCCTGCCATGCCAATCTGGGTGGTCGTCCCAAGTTTTACCAATGTTCTGGACTCTTTGAACAATATCCTCCATTATTTTTGGCTGTGCAGTGAGTTGGGCAATGGTGGTTTCCGCGACATCTGTTGCAACACCAATGATTTCATAGAGGGCAGTCATAATGGGATCAATGGGGTCATCAACGAGAATGCGGGATGATCGTCGATTGAATGCAGAGCCAACAGCGTATTCCGAGAAACTCGCATGGGATGAGAGAGGGGGCAAGGGCGAGCGAGAACGTGAGGTCGAACGAGAGCTTTGACCGGAATGTGTCGATCTCGATGGGATGTGGATAGTGCGAGAAAGTCGTCGGGAAGAAACGCTGGAATTTCCCCATGTAGATGAGGATGGTGGCTGGTTCGTCTGCTTCCTGGTGATGGGCGCATCTGGTAACATAATGGTGGACGACGCGGGGCTTGAAGCGATGGCACTGGAAGATACAGAGCTGCTAAGCGGCCTGTCCCATGGAGCATTACTTTGGCGGCGTAAGGAAGCGGGGCTCATCTGGGACGCGGCGGAGGACGATGTGTTGAGAGCGGAGGAAGAGGTCGGAGCAATTAGAATAGATGCTGGCCGAGAGGTGGGCTCCTGTGTATACGCACGTTGACGACTAATGCGAGGGTACTCTTGCTCAGCATCATAGCCACCATCCGAACAGTATTCATCCGAGTGGTGTAACGGTAACGACCCAAATTCCGAAGGCTGTTGATAAACGAAAGCATCCCGGAGAGGTTCGACATCTCCTTGCTGGGAATCCTGGTCGCGTTCACGACGATCCCGCTCAGTCTCATAGTCACCTTCGCGCAGACGCTCCTCAAAGAAGGTAGTGATGTTATTGGTGACTCGTTGGAGTTCCTTATCACACTCTGCTTTTGCAGCCTTGAGACGACGGGTTACATGGCGCCTAACAAATGGCATGGACACGGTATTAGAGCCGGAACCATGATTCATTGTTGCGATGGTCTGTTGGGCTTGGAGAGGAACGGGGGACAAGATGGCATCTGGGGAGAAGACGAGGGGACTGGGAGGCTGCCGACGGTGGTATTGACTGGTATCTGACATTGGACTGCCTGGGGGTGATAATCAGCAAAGGCCGTGCAGAGCACCGTGGAGGGGAAAGTGAAGAGAATACAGGATGGGCGGGGGCTGGTCAAGACGACATAGTAGTGGTTCAGAGGAAACCAGTTACTTACTGACGAATTCTCCAATTTATAACTAATTGCAGCTCCACGCGACCATCACCATGGCCCTGGCCCAATCAAATCCACCCAATGCCCCTCCGTGGTCACATCCATACACACTTCCTCTTGCCGTCGTTCGCAACAGTGCACAATATTTTTCAAATATTTTTCGGAATTTATGAGACATCGAGGTCGCCCGTGACAAGTCACAGGGTCTGCCGGGTCCTGCATCTGTCAGTCGGCAATCTCCGGGTCCGTAACAGGAAACGGCGCGTCGCAAGTTTTTCCACCTGCAAAATGTTGGCATCCGTTCGCCACGGTGCCCTCCGTCGGCTGTCCTCCACAGCAGTGGATGTAAACAAATCCCTGGCCAACATCCTTGACGACGCTGCTAAAATCGTCCTTCCTCCGCCCCTTCAAAGAAAATCTCAACCACGTTCGTGCATTTGCCCATCTGCCTCTATTTTTTTGCTCATCATTTCCTCTAGATTGGCAGAGTTTTGAGATAGGACGCGTAAGATACATATTTTAATTTCGTGTTTTTCAACGCTCATTCGCCCTCGGATTTCAAGGCCATTTCGTCGTTTGACCTCACTCTTAATGGGCGTACCATACGTAATCTTCGAAGGAGAGCAGCTGTCGTCGCTCCAGGTCCTGAAACAGCTATTCCCCAAGATTCGTTCCACCAGCTCAACCTCGATCCTCGCGACTTTACCACCAACCCAGCCGTTCTCTCTTACTTCGTCACCGAAATGGGCAAAATAAGGCCCCGCACCCAAACAAGGCTCACGTCAAAAAGCCAACGACTCTTGGGACAAACCATTCGACGCTCGAAGATGATGGGGATTATTCCAACTCTCAGTAGGGCGAAAGTGTAGTTGAGCTTGAGTACGGTTGCATATCAATATTCTATTCAATGCCTGCACTCTGCCTTGTCTCTAAGGAGCTCCCGTTATATTACATTCCTCAGGAACGAGCCTCATATTCAAGAAGACTCCAGTCTCGTGGAACAATCCTGCTCGATACATCAGCATCCGACCGCAATACACCTGGGTGGCAAGGGGTCTTGACTGGCGATAAGCCTCTTGCACTTTAATTGGTTTGAGAGGAGCAAACAGCCACCAAATCCCTGACCGCTCCTCGTGCAACTCCAAAGATGGAGAGAAGTCCGATACATCCATCAAGCCTGGCATTCATGAATGGCACGTTACTCGATCCTGTGATCAGAAACCAGTCCCTATCTCCGGTTCTTCAGTCTGATACCATTTGCAATTCATGTCCTCTGGGAACCTTCTATGAGGTGTTGGGAAAGTGTGATATACGATCCGATGACATCTACAGCTCAGCCAAAAGCATCGTACCAAGGTTCTGAACCACCTGATCCCCCATAGCTTTCTCGACCGCTTCTTCTAAATGTCGTTTGGGATCCTGCTTTCCCACATGCCGCGTCTTTAATTGCTCTGGAGTAAGAGTCGATTCTTCTTGAACGGATTTATTGTAGGCTTCTGAAAGGGAAAGCATGGACTGTGGGGAAGCAGTAAGAAAGGGCTACAATATGCATGCAAGGGATAGACAAGTCACCTTGATCGCTTTCTCGTTTTCCTCTTTGTGCAGGCTGAAGTCTCTTAGCTTCAAACCTTCCGTCCAATTTCGCTTGTGCAAGTTCATCAACATTGACTGTTCCAGCTCTGTCTTCCGGTAATTGACAGCGATTGAATAGTAATGTCGGTTGAGTCCGTGAATGAGGGCTTGTATTGAAGGTTTGTTAATATGGCCAATGTTTGAGGTCGTTTGCCGGGGTTCTTTCCCAGAAATGACAGCGTGAGGGTTAATGAGACGGAAGGCATCAATCACCACTTTCCCTTTCACAGATTGAATGGGATCAATGACAACAGCCACGGATCTTGGGTCCAGCGACTCAAATGACTGAAATGACCGCGCTTTGGAGTTGGACCGGGAAAATTATCCAATAGAAAACTAACCTGCTGCGTGTTGATATCCACGCTCGACAGCCAGCATCCAAAACCAGGGTGAGAGTGGTACCAGCCGACCACTATTTCAGGTCTGATTGAGAAGGAATCTATAGTCAGCAAGGATAGATGGCATGGATCTATGGTGGGCATACCGTCCCGTTTGTTTCAACATATCAACCATTTTCGTCTGGAAGACATGATCCACAGATTCTACTGTGACTGTAGTCCCTGACTGAGGCATGGCAAAGACATCAATGACCTGCACTGTATATTCGTCCACAAATTCTCCGAGCATGAGACCCATGACTTCCATTGGTACTCCCGCGCGCCCGTGTTTCAACATCTGAAAAAAGAACGAATTTAGGCCGGATTCCAGCTATATTCTAGGCTTACTGGCCTTTAGGAGAGCCAGCGAAGATATATGGATGACTTCCCCACTATTGGAATTGGGTGAATAACAATAAGACAAATAGAAATGTCGGAAAGAACACACTTGTCGGGCGTCGGTTGATCACCTCTGGCGCCACCTCCTGGGCGTTGCATCATCATTCTCTCCATGTCTTCCATCTGTAGTGCTCAAGTTGTATAGGAGAAAGATAACGAGGCACGCGAAGGTGACGCGTACGCGTTAGCACTTATTTGGTTGTATTTACCTGGCAAGTATTTGACTTGCTCAGTTGGCAGAGTGAATATTCGTGACATGCCCACCAGCGAATTGTCGGATGCACTCAATCCTTATGCTTCTCAAAATCGAAGAGGACCGTCTATCAATGAATATGCATATGCGCAGAACAATGAACCTATTTCATATCAACCAATAGTTCAACCACCCTTGCAACACGTTCCACATGTGAGCGAGCTGGAACTAGCTGTTGCTGAACCACCGCCGCCTCCAGCACCTGTCAACAGGTCAGTAACAGCAGATATCGACAAGACTTGGTGTACTTAATGACTGAAGGCCATTGACTGGAGCCCACCTACTCTCTGAACTCTTTCGCAGGATTGCTGCCACTCAGACGGCACATGAGAACGAACAAAGGAGAAGGCTGGTCTGGGAACAAGAACAGGAAGCAAAGTACGCGGAAAAGCAGGCTGAAATGGAAAAGCGGATGGTAGAAATGTCCAACGAACTCACATCTCTTCGAGCGACGTTCAATTCCCTTCGCAATTCGTCAATACCAGATACTCCCGTTGCGTCCTCGTCCTCAGTTCTGCAGCCTCAACCCAATGCTGATCCTCAGCTGGAATTATCTATGTCTCCCTTATCTCAACCTTCTTTTACTCAACCCAGGTTCATTCAGGGTTCCTCGAGTCCCGTTAGTATCCAATCACACCAGCGATCCGCGTCGCCATTGGTGTCCCCGCCCTTCGTGCCTTCTCCTGCAGCCGCAGTAGAACCTCTTGCCGAAAGAATCAACCAACCTATAGTTCAATCTGTCACCCCAGAGCCTTCCCCTCATCTTTCATTTGTAGAGACTTCAAGAACCTCCCCTACATCTTTGGGAAAAACCACAAAGCGCAAGCACAAACGGACGCCCAGCATTTCGTCCTCGGATGGAAATTCATCTTCCAGCTCGTCCAGTTCAGTTTCAGATCGTCGGCGAAAACGCACCAACCATCACGACACAAGGTGTTATACAATACATGTAAGCTTATATCGAATTACATACCAAATGCACCCCTCTAAGAATTTTGCGCAGCATGCTATACGAACGCACCTTCTTCGTATGATGGATGTTAAGACGGACAAGGAACTCCCAGATAGTCATGTGGAGGGAACGCCACTCTCTGCCATTGGACCTGTCCGGTTTGTTTGGGATAAGACAACGAAACAATCGGTTCACAATTCACGCATGAAGACACGTGTCTTGGAAGATATCAAGGAAAATCGACGCCTTTACAAACACGTGCCCAAGAACGAGTTTGGGACCAGAAATCTTGATACAGCCTTCGAACAATGTTTTGTTACATTCCGACAAAAGTTCAAGACGCAACGAGATGCGCGAGCTGCCCTCGACTTGAGAAGGCGAGAGGAGGGAAAGGCCCGCAAATCGAGGCATCTTTCCCGTAAAAAAAATGTACGTGCTTTTTAAAGAATGTCAGCGTCCCTGGGGTACTGACCGATAATCGATACCTGTGTGGGCGTAGAAACTCGACAATCGCTCCGAGGCTCGCAACAAAATCCAGGTATTTGAACATGTGACCTTCGATGGTGCTTTACAGGTCGACTGTATGTCGTCGGAAGAATCCGACTACGAACTGGATCCCCGTTCCTCCGAACCTTTCCCTATCTTGAGGAGTCGCGGCTATGCCTGGCGAAGTACAAGGCTCTTGCAGTTTTATTACACGCTCGACGAGGAGGAAAGAAGGACCTACAGTAACAAGCCAAAGAGAGGACAGGGAAAGAAGGAGCGTCGTGTTGGACAAAACAAAGACGAATTCATACTTCCTCCACAAGGTGTTGCGACTTGGATGATCAGTCGTCGATGGTATAAAGCTTCTTTAGCAACTCACCAAGATCTTCAAAATGTTTTAAAGAAGGTCATAGTGGACCCGGAGGGGTTCAACTGGGCACTGTTTCATGATCTAGGGGGAGAATCAGGGGACGAGGATGAGGCTGCCCTTCAGCAACTGCAGTCCTACGGCACTCGTATACATAGCATGAGTTCAATAACGCCGCAAAACCATTTTAGCACACATACAAATTATTCTTGATAACCCTGTCTTGAATGTTCCAGGTTCTCCCAATTTAGTAAGAAGTACCCAAAGGAGCGTCATGACCACAACAGGCATGACTTTGATAAACCTGTTCTTCCGCCTCTAGAGTAAGCTTTGGAGCAAGACCCAGCTCTTGAGACGAAAATGGCTTCTGAACTTGTTTCTGGTGAGCTTCGAATCTAATTTGGACGTTGCGCAGTACTTCATCCTTTTAAACAGAGAAAACTGAAGTTGGGAACTTCTGTACGTCTTTCTTGCTTATTACCTGACCGGACTCTCATCCGCCATTCTCAAGATCGTATACGGGCGAAAGATTACGTTGACCTCCACGACCAAGTCCAAGTATGTTTTGCCATCCAATCAATTGCGAGTTCGCTGACGCTCACGCAGACCAGCGTTTCACTCCTTGACAATCTTGAGTCCTTCCTATCCACTTTTCAGAAGGACCTTGCGGCGGTAGCTGGACAAATATCTGAACTCCAGGACAGGAGTAAGGATATTGACAACCGGCTGAAAAGTCGCAAGGTATGTAGTAACTTCTCGCCTTCTTGACGTTGATGATTCATGCAAACCCAAGAGAATTGAGAGACCACTGTCCAACCTCTTGTCAGAGATAACTGTACCTCCTTCTCTCGCCACGACTATTCTTGACACGAGCGTTGGGGAGCCATGGATAGATGCTATTATCGATTTCGAGAGGAGGTTGAATACCTCAAAAACACGGACGAGAGTAAAGGCTGCACGGGATCTGGGAGAAGTTGTGGAGGGGCTACGGATCGTGGTGTGTGATTTTGTTTACGTTGGTCATACGATTCATATTCACCCGAATCTAGGC
>Ga0307509_10005700_pt1 | contig 17173 bp, 18 predicted proteins | sample 10_EM_MG_FD_202245 | JGI IMG/M metagenome (GOLD analysis project Ga0307509, IMG submission 202245) | Populus trichocarpa ectomycorrhiza microbial communities from riparian zone in the Pacific Northwest, United States - 10_EM | ecosystem: Host-associated > Plants > Roots > Unclassified | place... | reverse complement strand
GGCGCCTGGTGAGAAACCCATCATACCCTTAATCTTAAATATGCGCTAAAGACCCCAAGTCACACTAGCACTCAGAGTTCTATTTTCAGAACATCATCTTTGAATGAGCGAAAATGCCAGCTCACTCTAGTCTGAAAGTGAGTGATAGCCATAACACTGCCTGGTGGTTTCTCAGCACTTAGCCTCAAACTGGACGCGACGCGACACACTCTTTTCATCACAACACTTAACATCCACACTCCGGGGCCACAGCTGCAATACTCCACCCCAGCCAGACAATCAATCCTGAATCCGACACCTGGAGGTTCCTGGGCTCGATGCCAGCTGTCCAGCAGTATAAGATTCATCCCCAGAGGGATATTATTCATGAAGTTACAGGGCTGAATGGGGTAGGTAGCTGGCGATCCCAGAACTCGATTGCAGATTCCTCCACAACCACTCCTCCGATCCTGAATCTGATTACGGGAGGTTGTTGGGCTCGACGTCAGCTACTCAGCGGTATAAAGGACGTCTCTGTGGCATCAAAGCTCAGAAAGTCGCTGACCCTTGTGAGTGTTGTCTTTATAGATACCCTGGCGATCCCAGAACTCGATGGCAGATTCCTCCACAACCACTGCTCCGATCCTGAATCTGATTGCCGGAGGTTGTTGGGCTCGACGCCAGCTACGCAACGGTATAAGGTACGTCCCCGTCGCATCAAAACCCAGGAAATCGCTGTCTTCTGTGGAGAGGATCCTTATAGTAGCCCTGGCGATCTTTTACTCGATGGCGGATTACTCCACAACCGCTGGACAGACTTTGATTCCGTTTGGGGGGGGATTGTTGGGCTCGACGCCAGCTATCCGACGGTATAAGGTACGTCTCTGTCGCATCAAAGCCCAGGAAATCGATGTCTTCTGTGGAAGGTATATTAGGTATCAAGCTGGCGATACTTTACTCGATGGCAGATTACTCCATAACCGCTGGATGGATTTGATTCTGTTTGCAGGGGATTGTCGGGCTTGACGCCAGCCTCACAACGGGATAAGGTACGTCTCTGTCGCATCAAGACTCAGGAAATCGCTGTCTTCTGTGGAGGGTGTATTAGGTATCAAGCTGGCGATATTTTACTCGATGGCGGATTACTCCACAACCGCGGGACGGATCTTGACTCTGTTTGCGGGAGGTTGTTGGGCTTGCCGCCAGCTACGCAATGGTATAAGATTCATATCTCCGCCACTTTTATTCATGATTTTACAGGGTCTCGGCTAGGGGGGGGTCTCCGGCGCCTGAGGCCAGACTGGGAGGGAGGGCTTGAACTTGAACCGGTATTTTGTCAGAAGGCAGCCTATGAGTATAGGTGTTTCTATGTGGATTAGCCTGTATATTACTAGTAAAACCATAGTAGAATAGTAGTAAATTTAATTATTTGATAGTATGAAATCTGTTGTGACCCAGGTCAGAATAAGGTAAAGGGGGAACCCTTCGCTTATCTCAGGAAGATGTGGTCTGGCGTCAGGTAGAATCCTGAGTATTAGGTGGTGCATCAGGTGGCGTCCTGATTATTAGGTGCTGCGTCTGGTGCGTTCTGAGGATTAGGTGCTGCGTCAGGTTGCATCAGATGCGTGGTGTTGTAGGGTGGTTGCGTCCTGATTCGCGATTTGCATTTCGGCGTCAGGTGCGTCAGATGCACGGAACGCACTGAACGCAAGATATTATTTTTGCTGATGCTGCCGATTTGCAGCACAGTCCGTCCTTGCCTCGAGCCTTCCCCTTAGCCGTTTAGGTCGGGGAGATTCCTTAGGCACCCGGCTACAGCAGGTTATCTGTCCTCTTGGTCGGCACTTGGTGCCGTAAGAATCTTTTCTTTTGTTTAGGGGGGCCTGCTGAAGGGTTTCCTTGCTCCTGTACATTCTTGCGTTGGTTTTCATCGTGACTGTAGCTTTCCTATGCTTTCCTTCCCATTAGTTTAGGCTGGTGGCTGGTGTGCGGTTAGGCCGATACCATAGGGTCTTGGAGGTACGGCGAGTTGGTTATGTTTGCTTGCTTTCACTGGGGTGGGGGGTTTTGGTTTGTCCCATGACAAGGTGAAGCGGGTTATTGGATTGTTTTGACGGTTTTGTTTTCGCCATAGCTAGCGCTTCACGCGATTGCTTGTACCTTAACAACGAATATATGATATAAAAAATAAAATAAATATTACTCATTCCCATGTGACCTTCGAGCACGCCATACTGTCCTGCCCTGCGAATGAGCATGCCAGGATCCACCAGCTTCAGGCAGTAACTGACCTGAGTCCCGAACGCCCCTGTCTGGTCCTCCGCCGGCCTGTTGGGCGCACTCTCCCGCTTCATTAGGTCGAGTAAGACCCCCTTCCCCACAGGCATCTTTGCCCGCCCCTCTTCTGCTACTGGTTCCGTTTCTTCCCACTCCTCTAATATAGTTTCCTTTGGGTATTTTATGTTGTCACAGGAGGGCTTGGTTTATGTTGTGAAATTTTCAAGTTGCTTGTAGTGCCCGCTGGTTGATAGGAGGGTTTCCTTGATTTACTTGCTTGACCTTCGTGCCCGTATGTGGGCCAGGGACCGGTACGGACCCTTATGAAGATGACCGGAGATGGAAGTTTCCTTTGTTTGTTTTTTTTGCATTTTGGGTTTTGTTTTCGCCATAGCTAGTGCTCCATGCGATTTCTTGTACCTTAAGAACGAATATATGATATAAAAAATAAATAAAAATTACTCATTCCCATGTGAGCAAGAGAAAAACATCTATAGAAACCTCTCAGTCGATCATTGTAACTACAGAAACAGAAAAAAAAACCCCGCAACGTTCCCTAAACCTCCATGATCAACCACTGCTCACTGCCTTCCTTAATCAACTCTAATAAGGGGCCACACTACACCGGCTTTCCACCGCCCCATCCTCCCCGCCGAGCAATCTCCCCCAAACAAAACAAGAATATAAACAACATCGAATTCGGTCAGCCGCGCATGCAGGCATTACGGGCTCTTGTTCCCAATGTCTTAGCATATCGCAGGACAGCTCTGATGGGTCGTCTGCCGAATTGTTATTCTCGAGGAATCGCGATGGTAGTGGGCAGAGTCCAAAAACCAGAAGAGAGGTGGCGACTACCGAAGGGGCACAAATTCCCTCATTAAACCAATGAAAGCATCGTCTGAGGGCATACAGCTAAGAAGAATTACTGTAGAAAAAAGAACATAATTTGGTAGAGAATATGGCGGTATCCGTCTGCTCGTGCCTGAGAAATAAAAGAAAAAAACCTAGATCGAGAAAATACAATACAGCGCATGCTTGATTGGTAGAAAGTGAAGGATAAGTCAAGTGGGTGTGTGAGCAGATCAGGGTTGAGAAGGCGAATCCTTTACTAAAGAGAAGCAGGTTCGTTTGGATCGCTGAAAGAGTGTATGAGCTTATGAATAATGGCGAATGAGTGTTTTTTCCCCTTCCCTTCTCCTCCCCTATCTCTGTATTATCTCCTGTCATCCTCAATGCCCAGGGCCCACCCCGCTCGCCACATCCCCTGACTGCAAGTCCGCAACCCACACTTGGCCCCAATTGACTTGGCTATGCTCCATAGGTCTAGCCGAGAGACCTTCCTCTCCTAGGGCCTTTGGGCCGGTTGATGGGAGCTCGACAGGCTTTGGGGGAAGCTGCGATCTCTTTTGACGGCGCCGACGGAGCATCATCGCGCCCAGGAGCCCAAGCACCACAGCTGCTACACCTCCTACCGTACCCCCGGCTATCGCCCCAATGTTTGTTCCAGGTGGTATGGGAGGGGCATTTAGGGTCATGATGGTTTCAAGATCTGGATCGCTCCAGCCATTGGTTGGGACCTTCTTGCGCGAGCCTCCCTTTTTACTATTAGGCGATTGGCTTTCACTCTTCGTGTACTATTGCAGTGTTTTAGGGGTCGGAAACTTACTTGCCACCAATCAGCTTAGTAATTGTGGAGGGAATTTCGTAAGTTCCCTTATTCGGTGTAAACTCGTCTGTCCATGCTGATGTGTTGAGATCGAACAGGAATGCGGCATTTGCCTTCTGGTCGCAATAGTCAGTCACGAAGTCGTAACTTAGGGTGTTCCTCCCGCCATAGCAAAAGATGTAATGTTCTCCAATGGCTTGACATTTTGGTGAAACCCTTGGTCCCGGTTCGGCGGGCGTGGTCTTTGACGTCATCGGCAATGGGGCCCACTGAAAGCTTGGAATCGAGAGAACCCAGATAGTTCCAACGGTTCGACCTCCTTTAGTATTTGCCGAAAGTTCTGAAGTACTACCTTCGACTCCTCCTATAATGTAGATTTGATGGCTGGAACCATCAGAAGCTGATTTGAGAGCAGTGGAGAATGCAAATTGAGGAGCCGGAACCTCCGCCCCAGGTGGCAGATGTTGGGTATACCATTTCGATCGTCTTGTGCTGTAGATGTAGATCTCGGAAAGTTTTCTCTACCGGATACTATTAACATTTTACGTGGGGAAACAGAGTGATTGGGGAGGCATACCACGGGTGGAGCCCGTCCATACGTTCCACCAAGTTGAATCAAGACCTCATCTGTAGCTGTCGTTAGATGAACTAACCCTCCATCAATTATTCCCCCGAAGTTCGTGGTTTCGTTTGTCCACGTATTTGTAGCTTGGTCATAAGTGATTAGACCGTTATGCGCCTCTAACGCTGTTACATTGAGCGATGTTCCGTTTACTGAGAAAAATGTACCACCGAAAAAGAAACCCTTCTTCAGTGATGGAACCCATGCTGTCATTGCGCTAGATATCCTCCTTGAAGTGTTCGTTTCGAACCAATTCTTCCGTGTTATTCTCGTATCTGTCCATTGCTCGGTTGCAATATCATATTGCCATTTCTTGTCCTCAATGGGAGGGTCCTCCTTTCCATAATTGGTACTGTTGTGCGGTTCCCACTTTCCAAAAGTAAGGTCAAAACCAGATTCCGTGGGGAAGAAGGCAGCATCTGAAACACCAGGTATTTTTCCTAGAACTCTTTCCGTTTTGATGTAATAGGCACTGTCCAGAGAAGTTCGGAAACTCTTCGATATATCCAATGATCGAAGCACCGTATCTAAACATGTTGTCCAATCATTAGTTTGGAGAAAGGGGGAATGGTTGTGGATTCGAAGTGGGTACAGACTGGGGCCACTGTAATTTTGGTACCGTGTAGGATACTGTATAAACCCACCGGCAATGTAAAGAATGTCATCCTTCTTGGCCACTATATACTTGGACCTTTGGTAAGTAAACAGTGAAGGAAAGAAAGCATTTTAGGAAGCTGGAGGGAGTCCTACTCATATGTGAACTTAAGGTACAAAAGTCTTTAGTTGGATCAACATCTATGCTGCCCACTACTGACAAAAAGGGTAGCAATCCCACAAGAAGCCAAATGCCAGATGTAAAGAGTCTCATATCTCCTCAGCCCCGACAAGAGGGCCTTAAAAAAGGATTGGGTACGGTAATGAGAGAACGTGGGTTTAGGAGAGAAGGAGGGATATGCCTGAAAATAAATAACAAAGATCGGGGCTCTGGCATATTCTAATTTCAGAAACGCTTTCAATGTGCCAAAGCATAACTTCCTCAGACGGAGTAGTAAAGAGAGTGCAGTCACCACTCGCCACCAATCACGTTCGACTATCGCTTTCGGATGTCATACGGAATTCTCCGCAGAGGGAGTGGGTCGGTGCAGGCCATTGCTGCCTGTATCCTTTGAAGGCAAGACCCAATCAGGGTCGCTGTCAGGTGCTGTATTCTACTTGAGTAGCCTAGAAAAAAACCCTCCTCCCACCGCAGTTGCAACCACTTAACGGAAGCGTTTGTAATCCAAATCATGTTGTAATTGTGGCTGCGCAACAGAAGATGGGGTAGTGGGGTTGGTTTTGCTATCTTATCATAAGCAATACCCGACTATCAATTCTCGTGATGAACGTTTGACCAAGGCATGCACGGTTTGGATAGAAGTAAATTTACACTAATCGCCACGAGAGTAAGACAATAAAAAACAACCGGTAATCCACGGCATAGTCCCCCTGTCCCCGAAATAGTACCGTGAGGACACGAATACCGATATAAGACAATGTGCGAGGGCGTCGGATTTTTTCTTCTCAGCTCTGCGAATGGAAAACACAGCAAACTCAGCCCTCAGTTCAGACAGAACAAGAGGAACAAACACAGTGCCTTACTAGAAGGAGCAACTCCAACGTCCTAGCACATTCTTCGTCCATTTGAGTTTTTAAGGCAGCAACTCTACCGGGCTTTTATTTTAACAGTAGACAGTGACCACTGCATACTTGCAGGGGAAGCGGTGTTGACAATATTTACTTACCTCTGGGGCGATAAGAGAGGCCGGTGGTTGTTCCTTCCTCTGGATTTGCCCTTTCTTATCTGGTGATCTCTTCGCCTTTACTTACATCTGTAGGCCCAGGACCCCAAGATATATTAACCACGACAATATATTAGTAATACCCAGCAGACAGCGGGGCACCCCCCAGCTGATAAGTCAAAAAGTTGGAGTGATGTGTCGCTAAAAGCTTCCATTGCTGTAATTCTATTATCATGTTCTTGTTTGGTGGACATTGATTGGTTTTCCTAAGAAAAAAAGAAAATCAGTCAACTTAACCTTATCACTGTCCTTTTGACGAGGTGTAACAAATATGAGACATATAGCATGAAAAAGTTCGGTCGAGTGGTGGTTCCTGCAGGGTAATAATATCTAGAAGTGCATTAGGATAATAATATTATGAAGGCGGTAGAGGGGATTATATTCCACTAAAAGCGCTATCTCTTGGCCCCACGCCCCGAGACCCAAACAAAGTCAGGATTAAGAAAAAAAGCATTTTTCTCCTACGATCCTCGAGTAGACTCCTGAGGCACTGCAAATTTTTGTGCAACCCAAGTAAATATTTGAGACACTGATTAATAAGCAACCTTCGTAATTACTACGAATTCACCGATATGGGTTACTCGAGCCCTCGAGCACTCGTACAAACTTTAGACCATTACTAATATTAGCTATGTGATCGTATCTACACACACCATTTGTAAAGAAAACTGGGCAGCGCTTTTAGCCATCTCTGTCTTGGGCACTGACAGGTGCAGCACAACATTTGACAATGTCTCAGTGGTCCGGGATTCTTGTAGATTGTCCCCTTCGATGGTGTGCTTGGGTACCACACACCAGGTAGGGGCTAGGCGATTCGATAGAGGGGGAATTATTTGAGATAATCATACCGGAAAACCCCGAATAGTTGAACCGTGTACTAGAAACTTCAATTTTCGTTCTACTAAGTATCCAGATAGCTAACTGTGTGCTACGATGTCCAAATTTCTCTGCAAAGGGCGCAAAGAACACAGAAAAAGGACAGCTCCTTCCCCCTTCCGAGACAGAAGAAAGACATCAATTTCTTGACCTTACTGTGAGAGGAAAGCCCAACAACACAGCACGCGGGAGTATCCCATGCCGCATTGCGATACCTAGTTAGCTAACTAGATAGATTAGAGGAATGAAAATTTAGGCCCCTAGCACACGGCACAATTATTCGGGTTTCTTCAGTAGGCGATAGTCGAGTTCCTAGGTCAGATTCAAGCACTAGCACTGAGTCCCAGTACTGTACGGCACAGTAAATTATCATATTATTTCAAGTTATACGGTTTTTGGCTGAGACGAGGCGTTGTGCTTGAAACCGAGTGCCAAATTTTTCTTGCTTAGATGCATCTTGGAAAAACCCGGGTTTCTTGCCTAATACACAATGGAAAAGATAGATTTGATATCACTGGGTAAAAACGATTTTTGTGTAGTTACCGTAGGAGCTGTAATAATTGAGTGGTGTGCTATGTAGTCAAAGTTGCCCCATCTGGTAAGGTCTCGTGTTTTTTTTGTTTTTTTTGTCTCTTAGAGGGGCTGAGCCGCTCTTTTTTTGCTGTACTTTTTGTCCCTTTCCTCAAGTAGGGAATTCTCGATTACATAGGACACCGCCCAACTATTACAGTTTCCACGGTATATATAGAGAGTTTTTCTCATTTGCTTGGTTTTGATTGTTGATCCTAGTCGACTACGAGGTCGTCTTTAGATGGTTGGCGTGGGAGAGCCTTAATCAACTCCGTGCCTTGACAAAAAAAAACCCAACTCGAGATAATAATATTATGGTAGCCTTTCGTTGGGCCCGGAAAGACAGGGTGCAGTCAATAGTTAGAAGTATCTTGAAATAAGGCTAATGTCTCAATAATGATATACCTGGCTAGCTGAACGGCAAGATCTAGAGGATTCTACCAGCGCTCGTAACGATTGAAGAACCTCCCTTACTAGAAGCCCCCTACCCCGGGGGTCTTTGTCTGGTTCCCGGTAGTATAAATGTGTTTTGCTAAGATATTGCCGAGGAACTATTGATGGCATAATAATCCCAGTAGTGGAGCACTGCCGGAGAGCAGAGATAGCGGAGGCACGGGAAACTCTCACATGTATATAGGGCTATCACATGTATGAGCAGAGTTTTCACTACTTAAGGTGAACCGTAGCTAGCAACCTCCATAGAGAATAGACACCACAACCTCTCCACCCGTACTGTGGGATAGGCAGGTTGAGTTGGCGTGCCTCGGGAATGTACTGCCGTAGGGATCAAAGCCTGGATTGGCGCGGTCCTTTTACATAGTGATAAAATATTATTGAATCCACCCGACAACACATCCGAACACACGATTGTTAGCGAACCTCCATTAACTATGCCAAGTCCATTCAAGACATGAATTACGATCACAACACTGCCCGTATCGGGCGCAGCATAGATAGGGAAGAAACCTCGCCTATGCACCGAATCCTGAGTAAATTCCGACTAGTAAGTGTAAAGTTTGTGTTGATGCTCAAAGGTGGTCGAAGGTAGGCAGGAATCCTAGGAAGTGCAACGGAGTGCAGGGGGCTGTGGAAATGATGATAATTTAGGACATGTCTGGGCATGATGGTGTTTTCGATGGAAATCTCTGGGGGGCGCGAGTCGTTGCCTTTTTTTTTGTTAAATCCGCGGTTTATTGTTTATTCGTAGCTAGCTACAGGAAAGCCCTGGTATCACATCCACCCTGAGATATGACCTAAAAACCGTACATAACAAAATAAACTTCACCCCCCCCTGAATAACAAATAGCGATAAAAAATCATTCCATAAATCATAATGCCCCCCGGGCGCAACCACCAAGATCGCAGGTGGGAGTCGTTGCAACACGCTTTTTTGTTATAATGGATAGCCGAGAATTTCATCCATATTAATTTCCTTAGTTTTGGGTTAGAATTTTGTGGGAAAGCAGAGACCCCTGCGGCGAACGGGGGTAGCCCCGGGGTTTATTATGTGCTTCTGTCCTCCCCGGATATGTTTTTAGTGGGAGGATGTACGGAGTTACAAGTAACTGCGTTTATACTGCCGGCACCTAGGTTCGCGCATGGCACGTTCTCTACCGAATATTAGTGCCCTAGGGCGCGGGCAGCGGGCAGGCTTGGGCCGAGCGAGATGATCCGCTAGAAGGGGGCGATGAGAATTAAAAGGAAAAAAACAAAAACTGCAGAAATGGTAAATACAAAGGCTTCGCCTCCACTAAAAAGCTTCAACTAGGGTACTGAAAAGGACAAACGGTTACGGGCGGAAGTTCCGTCTGAAAGGAAAATACTTCTCTCGCTGAAGTAAATGATCGAATCCCTGGAACTCGTAGGGAGGAGAGAAAAGAAAATAGAAGACCGGTAGAGGCAATCGCTGCACACACTATCGGAATTCACCAAGCACGTAGATGGAATCGATAAATCCACAAAGGAAAGATCACGATGCGGAAAATCCTCACTCGTAGAGGTGGTTGTTGTAGTTCTCATCTGTCTTCCAGTCTCAGTGATAGCTACAAGCCCTATGAACCCTACCCCTAAGCTCCGGGTTCGCGACAACTGTTCCTGGCATGCCATCCGCCACTGCCCGCGCTATAAAACTATAAAAATATCATACATAGAAAGAAATAAAAACAACTTAGTGTATGAAAAACCTGGTATTCGCCCCACAGTACCTCAGAGTCAGATTCACTGGAATTATCGCTCTTGACGTCCGGTTCATTGTGAAAACTCAGCCCAAGAACGGCAGGATGTTAATAGATCTTTGCCGCCCAGTTACTTAAGTTGTCTGTTGGCGTTAGCATGAGCAGAGCCTCTAGGGCCAAAACTCCGGTATGCTATCATAGTAACTTTGAGAGTTGTCCGAAAATACTTTGTAATGTACTATTTCGTTAGCGCGCTGCCCTGTTAAGTGATAGCCGTGCCAAGGTTCCCGCCATGCGAAAGAAGCTAGGCGACCATAGGAAGTTCCCGACACCTCAACGATACACGACGGCTCAATTTCTCTCATTAAACTAGGGTAGGAACATTAAAAATTGAGCGTCGAATACCGCAAGATGAAATCCTATGAGGCCAGATCTAGTTTACCGAGATACTGGCATAAACCCTTGAACCAGTCTTTAGTTAATTTCCGATTAGTAGGCCAATCGTGGGGGGACTGTCATTCCATCCAGCACGAAGACCTTGTACTGGCACCTCAAATTCACGAGCTTCTGCGGCTATATTTGGCCTCCTTTCTTCCCTTAGTCTCACAATTGCTTTCTGCGCATCTCTATCTCGGGTATGCTAGATATGGCATCTGGGGTGGTGGAAAAAAGCTTTGTGGAGCGGTGGTAACTGAGAAAGGTAGCTTTAAGCCATCATGTATCCCTAAGCTGTCAGGCACGCCCTTTGAGTGCCCCCAACCTCAACGGTCTCCTAGGGTCCTTCGAAGTGGGGGGGAACCCTCGCATGGTTACCGTACCCTAGGAACTGAGCATCCCGCCAGGACGTTGCAGTTGCCTCTCCTAGCACAGTAAGGAAGGGGTGATGAAGGAGGTCTTTGGCTTGCGAAAAAAAGTAAATTCATCAAGCAGGGTAACAAAATATGCCTGTTCCGGTAATAGGTTCGTATTCCTCACGTGCGGGATGGAGACTCCATTCATTCCAACCAAGGGCTAAAAGAGAATCCACTCGCCGTGTTCTCCCACTTAACCTAAAGGGGAAATTCTGGACGTCATAGCATCATTCTCTATTGTTCTAGCTCTTCTGGTGTGACATTTGCCAGGTAGTCCGAAGTGAACAATGAAAGAACTACAAGACTGAGAGGAATAGAATAGGGCTTGACTTATGTGGAACCAACTATAAGGAGCGCGTAGTCATAAGTTTCACCCTCCGGCTTAGAGTCCCCCATAGACTAATTGTAAGGACAAAGGTATATACCATTAAACACCAGGAAATAATCCTGATCTTCCCACGGATCACGACATATATCAATTTTCCCCATATATGTCCACACTCCCTTACTCACAGTGTGGGCAAGAGAAAGACATATCATACCTATAGAAACTTCTCAGTAAATCATTGTGACTACTGAGTCAAAGAAACCACCCACAGGTTCCTGGAACCTCCACGATACATCACAGCTGACTACTTTCCTCAACCAACACTAGTATGGAACAGCAAACGCCGGCTCTCTAATACCCCCATCCTCACCACCACTGGGCAATCCCCCCCCCCCCCCCCTTATACAAACAAGAACATAAACAAGATAGAATTCCGCCAGCCGCGCAGGCATTAAAGATTCTTGCTCGCAATGTCTTAGGATATCGCAGCACAACTCCAACCGTTCGCCGGCCGAGCTATTATTCCATTCGAGATATCCCGGTGGTAATGGACAAAGCGAAACCCCCGAAAGAGTGTACGATCGCCCGAGGCGTGTAATTTCCCTCATTAAACTAATGAAAGCATGTCCTGAGGGCATACGGCTAACTAGAATTAATGTGGAAAAACATAATTCGCCAGGGAATATGGCGGTACCCTCCTGTTGGTGCCTGAGAAAGGAAAAAAAAATCACTGGAGAGGGAGAAAGTACAACGCAGCGCACGCCTGATTGGTAGAAAGTGAAGTATAAGTTAAGTGGGTGGGCAAGTAGATGATGTCTGAGAGGCGTATCCTTTGCTGAAGAGAGGGTGGTTCGCTTAGATTGCTGAAAGAGCGTATGAATGAATGAATGAATAATAGCGTATGGGTGTTCTTCCTTCCGTCTTTCCTTCCCCCTATCTCCAAATTATCTCATGCCGATTTCAAAGTCCGGGCCCACCCCCCTCTCCACCACCCCTGACTGAAAGTCCGAAGCCCACACTCCGCCCCAATTGGGTTCATTACGCGTCATAAGTTCAGCCGGGATACCCCCCTCTTCTAGGGTCTTATGTCCGGTTGATGGGAGTCCGACAGGTATTGGGGGAAGCGGTGGTCCCCTTTGGCGGCGCCGACGGAGCACCACCGCGCCTAAGAGGGCAAGTACAACAGCCGCCACACCTCCCACCGTACCCCCGGCTATCGCCCCAATGTTTGGTCCTGGTTTGCGTACCGCCCCACGGCCTGGCCCTTGTTTGCGAGTGGCATTTAGGGTCATTATGGTTTCAAGGGCTGGGTCGCTCCAACCATTGGCTGGGGCCTTCTTAGTTGAACCTCCGTCTTTACTACTAAGCGATTAGTTTTCACTATTGCTGTGTTTTGGGGGTCAGATAACTCACCTGCCGCCAATAAGCTTAATAACCTCCGGAGGAATTTCGTACGTTCCCTTGTTTGGTGTAAACTCGTCTGTCCATGTTGATGTGTTGACATCGAACAGGAATGCAACATTTGCCTTCTCGTCGCAGGTAATCCAGTTAGTATAATCCTCAGCTCTGTTCCCGCCATAGTAGAAGATGTAGTGTTCTCCAATTGCTTGGCATCTTGGTGAAATCCTCCCCCCCGGGTCCGCGACAGCAGTCTTTGTCTTAGAGGACAGCTGGACCCACTCAAGACTTGGAATCGAGAGAACCCAGATGGCTCCAGTGCTTCTGGCTTCCATTGGGTCTGCTGAAGCACCAACCTCAAGGCCCCCCATAATGTAGATTTGATAGCTTGAACCATCGGAAGCTGCTTTGAGAGCTGTGCAGAATGCGAAACGAGCACCAGGCACCTCAGCTTCAGGTGGTAGATTTTGGGTGTACCATTTTGATTGCTTTATGCTGTAGATGTTGATCTCAGAAAGATGTCTCTGCCGGATACTATCAGCATTTTACGCAGAGAAATTCAATAGATGGAGAGACATGCTACTTGGGTATACAACCCGGAGGTTCCACCAAACTGAATCAAGACCTCATCTGTAGCTGTCGTAATATGGACTAAGCCTCCATCAGACATTCCTTCAAGTGGTGTTGTTTCGTTTGTCCACGTATTAGTAGCCTGGTCATAAGTGATTAGGCCGTTGTGATCCTCGAACGCTGTTGCATTGCGCCATGTTGTTTCGTTCACAGCGACAAAAGCGCCACCGAAGAGAAATCCCCGCCTCAATGATGGAATCCATGCTGTCATTGCACTGGATACCATCATTGAAGTGTTCGTCCGGAACCAATTCCTTCGCGTTATTCCAACATCCGTCCATCGTTGAGTTGCAATCTCATATTGCCATTTATTGTGCTCAATAGGAGGATCCCTCTTCCCATAGATGGTCATGTTGTATGGGTTCCACCTCCCAAAAGTCAGGTCAAACCCGGAGTCTGTAGGGAAGAGCGCGGCATCTGAAACACCAGGTATTATGTCTGGAATTTCTTCCGTTTGAACGTAATGGACGCTGTCCAGAGAAGTTTTGAAACTCTGCGATATATTCAGTGATCTAAGTACTGAATCTAGATGTGTAATCAAAGCTTTAGTTTGGAGAATAACTCAGGGAGAAGGCTGGGCATTGAGAGCGGGTACAGACTAGGGCCGTCGTAATCCTGGTACCGTGTGAGATAACGCATCACCCCTCCCGCGATATAAAGAATGCCATCTTTCTGGGCCACTATATATTTGGATCTATGGTAAACAAACAGTGATACAAAGTATTTTAACAAGCTGGGGGGAGTCCTACTCATATGCGATCTTAAGGAACAAAAGTCTTCTGTCGGATCAACATCCCTGCTCTGCGCTGCTGATGAGAAGGGCAGCAATCCCCCAAGAAGCCAAACGCCAGATGTAAATAGTCGCATACCTCCTCAGCTGTGACAAAAGGGCTTTGGAGAGGGTGGGTGATGAGAGGTTCTGGGTTTAAGAGAGAAGGAGGGATATCACCGGAAGTAAGCAAGAAAGATTGAGGCTGCAGCATATCACAAATAATAACCTTCCTCACCTGGTGTAGTAACGAGAGTGCATTCATCATTTGCCACTAGTCACATTCTACTACCACTGTCGGGTATAATACGAGTTTCTCCGCGGAAGAAGTGGATGGGCGAGAGCAATTGCTGCTCGAATCCTTTGAAAGCAAACCCCAATCAGAGTCTTTACCATGTGCTGAATTTTACTTGAGTAACCTAGAGAAAACTCTTCCGTAGTTGCAACCACTCGACGGAAGCGTTTGGCCCAAATCATGTTGTGATTGTTGCTGCGCAATAGGAAATGGGGTAGTGGGGTTGATTTTGTTATCATCTACAGGCAATACTCCACTATCAACTCTCGTGATGAGCGTTTGACAAGGGCATGCATCGTTGGGATAGAAGCTTGCACCAAACGCCAGGAGAATAAGATAAAAAACGATCGCCAATCCATAGCACAACCCCTCGACCCCCGAAATAGTACTGGGAGGACACGAACACCGACATAAGACAAAATGTGATAGGACGTTGGGATTTTCCTTCGCTCCGCGAGTGGAACGCAAAGCCAACTCAGCCCCCAGCTAAGACAACAAAAAAGGAACACACATAGCGCCTTACCGGTACTAGGGGGGGCAACCACAACATCCTAGCACATTTTTCTTCTGTTCAATTTTTTAAGTTACAAGTAGCAACTCCGCCAGGCTTTTTATTCCAACAGTAGAAAGTGACCACTGCACACTAGCAGGGGGAGCGGCGTTGACAATAATTACTTACTTGTGGGGTGATAAGAGAGGCTAATGGTTGTTCCTTCCTCTGGATTTGCCCTTTCTTATCTAGTGAGCTCTTCGCCTTCCCTTACCCGGTACGTGCCCAGGACCCCCGGATGTGTTGACAATGACGATCAGAAAATTCGGAAAACGAATATATTAGTACTTGTATTCTCATCGCGTATTCGGAATCTGGTTTCTACAAAAGTGTCTCAAAGTGTTAAAATTGGCACTCGGGCAGGGATGAAAAAAATCAGAAAACAGGGAACAGATAAAAAACTATCAGGTTGTGAAACGTCTTAAACCCAGGCTGTTGCAACAAGCAGTTGCATATGCCCATTCAGAACTCATCTAAGCTAGTTTTACAGAAAATGTTCAAGTTTAGACTACGGTGTAGTGGAGTACCGGTATTTCCTTCCTCAAACCATCACCCTGCTTTCCAGTGTCTCCTAAGCTATCATGAGATTGGCTTCAAGGACCGTGGTTGGTGGAATGTTCAAAATGTGACACATCACAAGAGGTGTGTGGCATCCACCTTGAGACACTTCTGTAGGAACCAGATTCCGAATACACGATGAAAATACAAGTACTCGTACAGTATATACCCAGAAAAATGCAGAGGGCGGGGCAGAATGCCCCCCGGCTGATAAGTCAAAAAGTGACGTCGGGTAACCCCGGCTGACAAGTGAACAGGGCGGTTTATTTCCCACCGAAAGCGCAATATCTTGGCCAGACGCCCCGAGACCCACAGAAAATCAGGAATAAGAAAAAGAAAGTGTCCTGTTATCCCTTACTATGATACGGAGGCACAGGGCATAAGTTTTGTAGGTTCCACGGGGTGTGTGGGTAGCAAACCTCGCTTGTGGAACCTCTTGTCCCTTAGCAAAAGTAACCGAACATTGCTATGCAACGGCTCACTTCTTCACCGACACCGAGCTCAACAAATAATGTCTAAAATCACGACCAAAAAATATTTAAAAATAAAATAAATCCATGATTCTAATTAATACCCTGTGTATTATCTATCTAGTTGATTGAGATTTTTTGTGGTGATGAAGCTGTGGTGTGTTCAGGAGTGAGGGGGCTGGGTCGAGATACTGTGTGGTGGAACGTTGCAGCGTCGGGTGTTCGGTTACTTTTGCTAAGGCACAATACAAAACTTAGGCCTTGTATGTACTCGGTATTAGGGGTAAGTATGGCGCGGTAGCACGAAATCTCTGGGTTTATTTCCTATTCTGGGGGTGCGCCCGACTTTTGCTGCCCTTACAAAATGTGCCAAGAAAACGGGTTTGTATGGTGGAGAACCATAGTTACCGTATATGGGGCGCGCCCGACTTTTACCTACCCCCGAGTACAAGTACCTCCATGATGGGCACTGCAAAATTTTGTGCAACCCTGGTCAATTCCTGAGACACTAGTTAATTAGCAACTTTTTGTTAATTACCGGTACTACAAATTCACGGATGCAGAATAAGTTGCTCAAGCCCCAGAGTACGGACTTTAGACTATTTCTAATAATTCTATATAATCGTATACCGGTATATGTGCGTCATCGGTGAAGAAAACTTAGGCGGCACTTTTAGCCATCTGTCTTATGCACTGGGAGGCGCGGCACAAAATTTGACGATGTCTGAGGGGTCCGGGAGATGCTCGTGCTCGTAGATTGTCCCCTTCTATGGGGCGCTTCAGCTCCACACACCAGATCTGAGCTAGGCATTTACGATAACCATACCGGAAAACCCCGAATAGTCAAACCGTGTACTAGAAACCTAAATATTCATTCTGACTATTTAGCTAGCTAACAGTGTGCTATGAAGTCTAAAATTCCCTTCTCTTGAAGGGGCGCAAAACACATAGCAAAAACACAGTCCCATTCCCCCATCCGAGACAGAAGAAAAACATCAATTTCTTGACCTTACTATGAGGGGAAAGCCCAACGACACAGCACGCGGGAGTATCCCACGCCGTACTGCGATACCTAGTTAGCTAGTTAGATAGCTTGGAGGAATAAAGGTTTGGGCCTCTAGAACACGGCTCAGTTATTCGAATTTCCACGGTAGGCGATAATTGAGTTTCTGGGCCAGAGTATTTTTTATTTTTTTTTGTTAAATCCCTGAATTTATTATGGGAAAATCCCGGCAAGCACCCTAAAGTATGGCCTAGAAAACCCTAAAAACATAAAAAACTCCATCACCGCCTACATAAAACAAATAAACGATAATAAACTT
>Ga0307509_10005699_pt1 | contig 17173 bp, 16 predicted proteins | sample 10_EM_MG_FD_202245 | JGI IMG/M metagenome (GOLD analysis project Ga0307509, IMG submission 202245) | Populus trichocarpa ectomycorrhiza microbial communities from riparian zone in the Pacific Northwest, United States - 10_EM | ecosystem: Host-associated > Plants > Roots > Unclassified | place... | reverse complement strand
TCGCGAGAGCGTGGAGTATAGAATGTATTGCCTAACCATTGTCCGTAAAAACGTCCCGTTACTTAGTGACCACTTTCGCGACTCTTGTCTTTAGTGCTCAGTAACTTTATGCGACGTCGACCGATTTAGCTCGAACCACTTGCATAAGCTCGCCAAAGGTCTTCCCTCGTATATCCTGCGAACGGGATCCGGTCGGACGGACGGCCGCGACGTATACGGGGTTACGAGGAGGGCTCCCATGACCATGTCCTTGGTGAGGGGACGCACCTACGGCGGCGTCTGCCGATGTAGCGCCGTCCCAACGCTGGTGCGGGAGGGGGGTGTTGGCTTGTCCTTTTTGAACTCAGAATCCTAAGGTAGGGTAACTATAGGTCTTTATTCACTAATAGAAGGCTAAGCCTTCCGGTATGACTAACACACGTGAAAAGCCAAAATAGATGTATCGTGACGAAATAAAGACCAAACCCTGAGGTTTATGTTGGCCGAAAGCGGTAAGTATTTTCAGCAGGAGGAAAATACAGGGCGCGGAGTTAACGGAATCCCGAATGGGCCTTTCCTTAATTGGAAATATTTTGATACCTCACTGTAAATAAACTCTTAGCGTTACGATCTGAGACATAGGCCACCAATTTCTTAGGCGCATTGACAGACTAAGGGATAAGCTATCCAACACGGATTTTGCTCAAAATAGCGGGTATGATAGATCCCTTTCTCGTGCTCATAAATAAATCTTAAATCTACCTCATATATACCGAATCCACGGTCTTAGTGATCAGTTCGCCCTCTGTGGCATCGAAACCAATTTTCCTAGCCACGAAGAGAGGAAGAAAAGAATGGATGAATGAGAAAGTAAGGATATTTAATTCAAGAGTCAAGCTAAAAGATGAGGAAAACAAATCAACTTTCTCCTACCCGAACAGAACTGAAAAGACACAAACCAGCTTAGATGGACCACCAATATCTCACTCCCACAAGCCCCATCACTCCTGACGATCCCCAGACTCGAACATCTTATGTCTCGGGATCCTGGTTTTCACAATCCTTTCCCTGCAACCCCCCATCACTACACTCTCTGAAACCTAGCGCATAAATAAGGCCATCCCAAGCGTGATGTTGGCGCCTAATCGAAAAAGTGAGGCTATAAAGTAGCATTTCTGGGCCATCACATTACGACTCGGTGAGGGGAATTTTTTTCCCATCGCCATCCCCTTATAGATCAGCCAGCTCGGCGAGATGCTTATCCGGACCGCATTAGCCAAGCAGATCCTGAGTGAGCGGCGGCAAATTTACGCACTCCCCCGGTTGGCGATGCACACTGAAAGGTCTGAGAGCGCCCGAGCGCATTGCGATATGTAGGTATACGCTGTTGCCTATTACACGCCGTACTGTGCAGGATTCGTCGCACCTGTTAGTGCTGCGTTTTAGGCTCAGGCTAACATCCCCTAACCGAGTTGCTGTCATGGCGAGTCTATTAAATCGTTCGATGGCTAGTAATCGATATAGATTGTGGGTCTAGGCTCGGGGGCGGGGAGGTGACCGTGAAACTAGCAAGCCATGGGGTTAGTACACCATTAATTTCTATGTAGATAATTGTCCTGGTTGTGTTTATTTGGTACCAACTGCGTTGAACATTGGCTGAAGCTTTGTTTGGGCATCCGGGGCCACAGGGCCGCAAATACAAGAGGGTAAGGTTCAAATACAGTGTGCTAATCGATTGAGGGTTGAAATCATGACCGAAAAATGACTCGCACATAAAATCGGATGGGTATCATATATATTTACTCAAGATCACTTGACTACCCTAGTGTCCTCCATTTTCAAACCGGGGGTTTAGGGGATAATAGAAAATTGCATAGTTAACGATACTCGATGTAACATCGTACTCACCTAAGCGTGGTTACCGCACTTCTAGGGGTAAGTCGCGAAATCAAACGAAGGGATCACAGTCGTACCCTACAATTTGAGGAGAGATTGTGGAATTTCCGTCTATTTGTGTGTCGGGGTATCTAATGATGGGTTGTTAGTTTTTGGCAGAGTTCTTCTAACAGCCAACTTAGGTGCTGTCAATTCCATTCGGAACCTGACTGACAGCCGGAGATTTAGTTAGGCCCCTAACCCAAGAAACAACATCCACAAGAGTGTTGTTATGAGGTGCCAATTTGGCAAAATAAAGACAGCGGAAGAGAGATTCAAATGAAGCCAAGGTGGATAAAATTTATAAGACTAGGAATCGTATCACTCTTGAACCACTGTTACGCGTTTTATTATCACTCATTATTAAGCCAAGAAGAAATAACTATACCTGGTTGTATACTAAATCAAAGGGTGTGATATATAGCCGACAGAGATTGGAAGCTAGAGCAGGAGGAATTGGTATACTGGAAAAAGGGTGCCGGAACTCCATTGTTGCAGTAGCATCACCGGAAGGATACCGGCGTCCAAGTTATCAGCACATTCTCATTTTCCTTGTCAGGAATGGGGTTCATGTGCAGGTTGTTGTATCTTCCATATAAACCCTCTACTTCGACATAGATAAGAAAGCAAGCAACAAGATAGGAAAGGTACAAAGGAAATCCGCTTTAGCACCGAGTGATCACCGGTGATTTGAAACAAAGGTCTCCAAGCTGATATTCGTGACGGGAAGACTGCACGTTCGGGATGAATTCGGGAAGTGTCTTCCCGGAAGAGTACCCACCGTACGCACCACTCCAAAGAGAGATACATTTGATGATATCTTCATCGTAGGTTGGATGGGAGTACGACTGCAAATATGATAGATAGTGGTTAGGAGGCACACATCCTAAAGAAAATTCTCGAAGATATTTCTGAAATGTGAATAGAAGCAACGATACCCCAGAAGATACCCCAGGTTATCGGCTGACAAATACCTACCTAAGTCGCTAGTCTCGCTGAATGTCGATCGGATACTACCAGAAACCATTATCTATCACAGGCGACAAAAGCTTAATGCAATGACTGACGAGCTGGCTTTGGCGGGATGTTTATAGTGCAACGCTAACTCTGATAAAGGGGCAAGGTGGGAGGAAAGAGATGCTTGGCATGGCCGCTTTGATGAGGATCCCTCACTCGGAGCGGCCCTTGAGGTCCTATGAATTCTGCCCCGCCCTAGCGTCAAGATAGGATCGGCGAACCATAGTAGCCACAATGGTCCTTTGATAGGAATATTGCTGGACTTTTGTCGGGAGCTTGTTGTACTGGACAAGATTCCGCTATCCAGTTAATTCACTTTACTGTTCATAGTACCTCCGGGTGCATCTTGAGCTTTTTAATAGAGCTCAAAACACAATAGCAGAAACATGCTCAAGCTATCTGAATTCCCAGCAGGCCAAGGCGCTTTCATCAAGCCCCACTCTCGAACTCCAGGCACACCTTTTCTCCATAATGATTATTTGCATTGGTGGTTGCACGCAAAAAGGAAGCTCTGGCATTGTGTGAAATTTCTTGTGCTAAAGTTCTTTGGTGATTACAATAACCACAGATTCACTAAAGTCCGCTTGATAGTGAAGGTGTCGTATACTTACAGAACAATGGTCATTTCGATAACTTCTCCGTGTTAAGTAGGATACACTATCCATCCATTTTTGGCAATAATGAGATTGCAACTGATTTGGTAGAGGCAGAGGGTTGTGGTATCAACCGAAATAAGGGCGTGGGCAATTCACCCCTCCCTAGAGTGGGCTGGACACGAGGAAGTGGTGAAAATGCAACTTGGATGTAACGAAGTCAAACCCCACACGTGATCCTCAAAGATTACATGGAATGGTTGCATGGGTAACGGCGTTGTCGCTCTTTGCCCTAGAGGTGTGCGGGTGTAGGAAGGGTATGTCACTGCGTTTTCTTATTAACTCCCTACCAACCGGTTGCTTCTGCTTTGATAAATCGCTGATCTTGTCAACAACGATGCTGTCAAACACCACATCACCACATCACCACATCACCAACATTTTCAAACCTTTATTCTCCCTCAATGTTTTCAACCAATCAATCCATGGGTAACCCAGGTCAGATGCCCGAGCATCACCCCGATCCGAATGGGAGTAGCTGCATCATTCCGGGCCCTCCTGCGATGGCCGACGGAAGTAAGGCACCCAAGCATATCGGGGTTCCAGGTGATGCCGAGACTCCAGCAATCAACCCGAATTTGAATGGGATCACCGGTATGACTCACTTTGCGGCCGGCAACAATCCAAGTCAGTCGTACCCAATTCAATATCCCTCCGTGCCACCGCAGCTCCTCCAGCATGATATCATAGGGTGTCAATACATTCATAATACGATGCAACAGTCTCATGCCAATTTAATTTCCCAGTTACAGAATAGCCTGGCAGACTGGTTTGAGCTTCATCTGAAGACAAACAAAGAAATTCGTGAGCAGGCTGTGCAAATTGCCAAGCTGACTGTTGTTTGCCCACCACCAATTTTTTCCGCTATTTCTAATTGCTATTTAGTGTGATGTTTTGCGCGGGAAGAAAGACCTCATGAGGTCAACGAGAGAATTCAACATCCACGGCGCCTTGGGTAAGCAATTATCATGCCTAGATTGTGTGAGGGTTCAGCAAGGCAGCACCCTCAGTGAAGCATGGCAAATATTGTCTAGTAGTTTTGGTTGATTCATATCGAAATTAGGTGTCATGCTATGCATCATTGAGGGTGCTGCCTCGCTGAGCCCTCACATGGTCTATCAATTTGGTTGCTACCAATATTCTGCTGCAGGACTGCTTGTGTATCAGGCAGAACTGATGTAAAAAATCACGACTGATCGCGAATCCGGGGTTCAGAACGGACTTAATGAACTCGCTAAGACTCCAGAATTCATTCAGATTCTTCAGGAGAAAGTAGCGGCCCGTGGCCTTCAACTCGAAGCCGTTACCGCGTGTATTCCTTGTATCTATTACGAAGCATCCAAACGAGCACTGCGTAACGATTTTATAATTACCATTTACAAGGAGGATCATACAGTGGAAGAATGTGCTGCACTCGCCGCTTTCCTGAGGATGCAGCATGGGTGGCCGTCTGGGTTTCAGTGGATGGAGAGGATAAGCCAGGAGGAGATCGAGGTCTGAGTTAGCCACTTTGTTTCACCTGGCCACAAGGTTTTTGCCTGCCTCTAGGCGTGGCGTGCTGTGGGGGGGATTGAATGGTGAGGTTCTGAGAGTGACGCTGTTGTTGTTCATAGCAATAGAAAATCAGGTGCTTAAATAAATAATACGTTATGAAAATTTGCACGTTGTAAGGAATCTGATATGGGATGGGGTCGCAAGAGGGGCGGGGATAGCCACATGCGCAGTAAAATATTTAGTGGAGCTACTTAATTAGCCGGGCCAGATTCTGCAAAAAATCCCTAGGGGCTAGAATACCCACGACATCTAGACCACATACCTAGGATAAAATAGGAGTGGATTTTTCGGGAAGCGTAACGACTACACATCATTCCAAGGAGAGGTGATATTTTCAGATACCGTTATAAATCTGAAGTTATGGCACGACGTCAAATACCACCCTAGTCTACAGGCAGAAATTCTAAAAAGAATCCCGATTATATTCTAGAAATATCCACAGGAGCAGCAACACGCCAGAGGCTATCTCAAGATATCCGCTACTAGAGTTCTCAACAGAGTAGTTCGTTCATCCTAGCCAAGGACGAGAACAGATGACATTGTATTATTATCACTTCCATTCCCTTTCCAAATTTGCCCTGCGACCCGCTGCCAAGGACTAGAGCCCCACCGTCTGCCTGGGGAAATGTCTCATATTCGCCATCCTACCATCTCCCATCGTCCTCTGTTCTCCCCTTGGTCCCCATTGTCACCCAGTCCCCTTAGTGTCCCTGTTTCTGGCACTCATAGGAGATCACTCCTTTCCTATAATTTTTGTATTCTTTCTTTTACGCATTGGTATTATGTTTACCGTGCTGGTTCCTTTGTTTTTGGTGTTTTTCCTCGTCACTCACTTCTCTTTCCTCTGCCGTATCTAGTTGATGGAATCTGAAATGGAAATAGAGCTCTCTAGCCGTCATGGATGATAGGTTTGTAGCATCACAATGGTTGAATGTATGAAAGACTTTCTTTATACTGGGTTCTCGTGGGCGAGGAGATATCAGGAATCATGAGGGTGGATTTCGTGCTTCATTGTTATTTTCAGGCTAACAAATTTCCCACGAATTTTCAATTTCTGGCCATCATGGGATATTGGGAGGGACACTATCAGCTAAGAGTTCATTCGCTCACGTGGTTAGAATGTAATAACTCACTGCTTTTACACAGGGTAATATCAGCGACGAAGGTGAAACCCCGAAGCCAACATCCACAATCACCAGACCGGGAGTTCACACACCTTCTCGGTATCCAGTCCAACAGCCGCCCCTCCGGAGGCCTCCCCGAAAACATCACCCTAAGCGAACATACGAATGCAGCTCTTCCTCATCCGGCAAAGACGATCATGGTGATTGCTATGTACACCAGACAAGCCGCAACACCCAGCGAACCAAGATCTCACAGGAAGTCAGTAAACAAGACGTCGGCCAAAATGCGCCTAAAGCCGAGAAACCGCAACGGCCTCCACCAACACTAGGCGTAAAGAATAAACCTATCGCGAAAGTGGTGGCAAAGAAACCCCAGGCCCGATCGGTTGCAGCAAAAAAAGCGGGTGAAACTAAGGCTGTGAATCACCAAGCCCTGGTGGACAAGATCACAGCGGAGCTAGTGGCTGAGGCACAAAGGGCTGCGGATGCTGGTGGGTACTGTGGGGATGAAAAATGCTCTGCATGGTTCTACGGCTTACTTATTATATTTTTTTGTTTTCTTATGTCCTATAGTTAAAGGTCATGGGTTTAGTTAGGTAGGTTGCCGGTGATAGGGAGCAGCGGATGTAGCTAGAGGTGGATTACTAATGCGCGGTACTTGAGGGTAACTAAGAGGGAGGACAACGGGAAAACATTTGGGAGATGGGAATCATGTTCATAGACCACGCTTCATAGAGGTTTTCTTCAACGATCAACACATTTCATTGTGAGCTTCTCTTTTCTTCCACCGAACCACGATACTTTATAGGTTCCAGCTGTGTGAGCGGCCATTGCCCACTTCTGGTATCTCAATTTCATTATTCCTGACCTTCGGTCATTTCCCTCTACCTTCGGTTTCTTGTGTTTGTTATCGTTTCCTTAAACCGGGATATCAATATCCAGACCGGAATCATCGTTTCTGTACCAACCAGGCGCAGTGACTAAAACTCAAGTTAAGCGTCGAATGCAGAGGGAGGGGAAGAACATCAAACGGGAGGAGAAGCGGGAGAGGTTGGAGGCCGCAGTGGCCAGGAGGGAACAACCGGCAGAAGCCAAGCAGATCGCGGCGGCAGAGAACCAGGCTGCGGCAGCCAAAAAGCGTACAGCGACTAGCTGCAATGAAGTTAGCGAGAAGACACAGTCAAGATCTCAAAGCATGGTTGAGACCAAAAGTGCTAATACCAAGACACATAAGGAAGGGAAATGGGACGGTTAAGGGGAGTGGGGCAAAGGTATAAGCTTAACGGGCAGCTGGAGCCGAAGAGACAAAGGAAACCAGGAAGGCACACCTGAGACCGGGTTGAACATTGCATGTCCGCCGAAGAAGTACTCGAGCAAGCTTCTTTGGAGGTCCAGAATGTTGATCACGGAGAGAGTCCCATAGCCGGTGAACGGGATGAGGGGGAATCTGGTTATGGGGCGGCTGAAGTGGGAAGCGCCACAAACTCAATCCTATGAAATAAGCATTTGCATTTCGGGTATTCTGGGGCCTTTGCGTTCGCCTTGCGCCTCCTGCTTCACTTGAGAGAACGCTTGATTGAGCGGCCACATGATTCAGCGATTTAGCAGGCATCTACTGAAGCAAGTATTTGATTTGGTGAGTATTTGATTTAGAGAGATAATTTGATTCAGTGAGCATTTGATTTTTCAAGCACTTGATTTAGCCCGGATTGGTTCCCCCGTAATCCCTGTCCCGCCCTCTGAGAATGTATCCACCGCTCCAGAAGGTTAGTAACTCCCTTCCCTCCTCCCGAGCTCGAGCTAACTACCCACTACACCCCTCAAGCAAACCTCGATTAGAAAAATGGTTAACGGTCATTGCGGGCACCCATCATCCAATTCTCAAGAGCAGCCAATTATTTACTCTCCTGGCCTCTCTGCTGTTCTTATCCATCTTAAAAAAGCAGTCAGAGTTGCAACTTCTCAGGGAGTTCTTCTCTACCCCGAACTCGATTTGCTACAGCGAACTTTCCTACATTGTGGCATCATGAATTTGAGACTACCTCTCTCTCTCAGTTAGAGCCTCAATCTAACCCCCCCCACCACCACCACCACCAGCCCCCCGGCCTCGTGGGGGAAGAAAAAACTCTCAAGGAAAATTATCCGAATGGACTCTTGCTCCAAAGCGAAGGACTTCAAGAGTAAGCATTGTCTGACTTTTTTTATGCGAATGTTCTCCCCAAAAGTTATGTACATTTTTTACGTTGTATTTCTGCTTTTCCTCTTGTGGGGTGGTGGATAGGTGGGTACAAGAGTGCTTAAGTTATTTTACATGTTTATTTATTCTGCTTCCCTTACAGATTCTGACAAATTCCTCTGCCTGAATTACTGCATAACACTTTGTGGGCAACTGAATACATATGTAAATAATATATAACAAAAACTAACAAAGTGGAAAATTGACCCTTTAGCCTTGAATCTGGGGCAGATGCTTCAACTATCACCTGAGTGCCCTGAACCAATATAACTATTGATATCAGGTACTGATTGGGGGAAACAGTGAAAGCCCGTGAGGGGAAGAGATGATCAGAAGGGGAAAAATATGTAGATTACTTGTATCTTCAATTACCATATTCTGAATAAGGGGAATTACATGTCCCTGTGTCATCCAGGCCAACCCAATCCTCCTATCATATCCCGCAGCCAATCTGGGAAGCCTAACCCCCACCATGTGCTGGGAATCCACCTTATACACCCTAACACTAGGCAAAAGACCGGTACCTCTAAATAAATGAATCTCTATATTCGCACCTCGCTATCCCTGATCCCGCTGAACTGGGTGCCTTGTTCAATGGGACCCAGGCTCTCATACAATTTCACTTGTTGAACCGGAAGCAGGGATGTCCCGTATTTGTATAAGTTTGCAGGAAATACCCCCTGTGCCCTCATAAAATGATAATCTACTGAACCAGATCCCTTTATAACTGCCAGATAAACAAAGACTGTGAAAGAAGGCACTGGTTTTGATCCCAGAACAATACCTCTCCCAGGGACTTGGAGGGATTAAAAATTCAAACTAAAACTATCCGAGTGGAAGGAAACTTGATATCGGAGGAGGATCTCTTGATCTTAATTTTCTCTTCCCACTCAGGAGTAAAACAAGCATTCTCAAATACATAACTCAGAAAACTCTCACATTCTAACATGTTCCTTTCTCAGCCTTTCTTTCCCCAAGATGGCATCTGCGACGCCTCTTCTCTCTAGGTCCAATCTCCCCTGATCTCTTGGCTTCCATTTCCGCAATTCCCTCCGCTTCATCACTCTTCAATTCCTAGCGCTTCTCCCACCCTTCCCTTCCCTTCACCCTAACTTGTTCAATGCGAACCCAGCTCCTGCTTTGTTTTCTGTCTTCCATGTTATTCTTGTTTGTCCTTTATACGAGAAGTAGTGAATTCTAGATATGTTGTCCTTGTTCTTGAGGAGTGAAGGTCATTCTATCAATCTAAGCGTCGATGATTCACAATGGGATTATAGCCTGCAGTAGGCATAGAAGATAGTTGCGGTAGCAGGGGGCCGCCTCGGGGAAGAGTCGAAATGGATAACATATTAGGCCGCCAAAAGGATCAGACCAGACTGGGAGCGGATCAGTTAAAATACACCAAAAAAATGGAAATATGTAAACCTCAATTAACCCACAACCCTGAAAAGATGAGATTTGGAAGGGCAGGAGATATCTCTGATAGTACACTGGTTTAGATTTTCCTGCTTTCGAGCTACAATACCGACCTCTGGAAAGCTATCTCACACTGCTGTAAGTTACCCCGATTGGTTAAAGTAAAAGGCTTATTCTCTAATGACCGCTAAGGCGCCTTTCTTGCGTGGGGGTCCATTGTACCAAACATTCACATTCAATACTCGTTGAACCAGTCTGCAATTTCCTGGAATCTTGCCGCCCTCCACAGTGCTATCAACAGGTTAGACCAATGTTTTCGGGGATGCTATTATGTAGCTTATGCTAATTTATTTGTCAGGAGCTAGCTTACCGATTCTGAGCTTTCGCTACACTATTTTCCCATTAAATCCACCATCTGGGAACGGATTCGGATTCCCTCGATCAGAGACATCCCGCTCCTAGAAGGAATAGTGTTATCTAGACCGTATATAGCCTTCGTAAGCTGAGCTCACTGGAGCTTAGTGAATCATCACCTCATTGACCTACTCTCTTAAGCCTATTTGTGGTTTAGACTGGGATTATAGTTGGCACCCCCGATGATCAATCAAGCGAGAAAATATGGCTAGGGACTACGTCACATTCTTCGATTCTTAGCCAGCTCAGGCTATCTGTCCAGGGTTACATCTCCAGCATTGAGGGAGTTCTGTTTCCGTATAAGCAAAGAATACATAAGCGCTATGGCCTTTTTCCTATCCTCGTCCGCACTGCAGCCGTTCAAAACCCTGTGTCGGAGTTGGGATCTTGGCCAGACGGTGCTTTCACACTATTTGGTGTGCTCTACTATGGACTTCGCAGTATCAGCAATTACAATCACGATGTTCTACCACCTGTTTGCCTTGCCCCAGTATGGCACATGATTCCGGGGTTCAAAGATAAGCTTCGAGGCTCAGGGAACATGGGCAATTGGTTTAACAGGCTTGTTCTTGGATGCAAAGAGAAATCGGGGGTTGATATGCGCCAAGAATGGGATGCAGTTATCGTCCCCATGCCGGACCTGGATCAATATTCAGAAAGCAATGCAAAAAAGCTGCGGTTCAGGGGTGTTGACAAAGGAGGAGTAGAGGCAGTCATCACCGTAATAGCAGGAGATCCAGATATCGATGTCGAATTCAAAGTGTTCAACCATGTCACCGGGATTTTGTTTGAAGGCTTTCTGGATAAGAATGCATCCAAACTAATGAGACGATGGCATGCAATGAAGCAGTACTTGAATCGACAGCCAGACATGGTCCCGTCCGAGTACGACAAAGATTTTGAAGCACTCAGAAAGTATTGACTAGATAAGATGATAATTTCCCAAGCTTCGCAGTGTCCGCCTCCACCTGTATATTCTACACTGTCTCAGACACGTATCAAGGTATTCTCCCCAGGATCCACATGTCAACCCGGGGAGCTTGGAACAAACGCCGGAATCGATGAAACGTCAACTATTCTTGCCGATCTGGCTATCATTGTTGCATATAATAAAGTTCTGATACGGGAAAAGGCAGCTTCCGGTAATGCCGTACAAGGGTCTATCAACGCTGCGCCGGGGTCGGACAGCTCCGCACCAACTGAAAAATCAACCCTTTGCTCTCCACTCTCTGGCTGTGGAATGAAGATCAGTTAGGTTCTACAAACCACTTGTGCATCACATTTCCACCTGCCGTATTTTTTTCCAGTTACCGACATGGGTGATGACAGAAATGGCATTAACCTCTCGCTTGACCTCCACCCGCGAAATGGCTACCAAGGATGGGAGGTAGACGGTTTCTACATCTATGGCTCTGGGAATATGCCATGGATCATCGGAACATCTTGTAGTTGAATTATATCCTTCTTGTTCACTGTAGCTAGCAATTTAACCCCCACACTGAGCGCTGCAATTGCGCTTTATTTTTCCCTCCCCTACAGCTGCAACAATAACTATCGGGATATCGGCTCGCCTCTATCCTGGAACGGCCGGGTTCGACTACGCTGGGGCGATCCAGATCCCGGTCAAGGGTACGCCTGTGGAATCTTTTGTGGCACATTTAGGAAGCGGATGGGGAAAACAGGAACTTACATTCATCGTGCGTCGCTCGTCCTACTTGTCTGCCCTTTATCTTCAATATGCAGGTCGGAATTAAGGGCTGCACTGGGCTTTCGGAATACTGGTGTCACTCGATGGGTGCAGATTGTGGGATTTGCATTAGAGATATATAGGGGTATTGCAGGCCTCGCCAACTCCGCCGTGCTGTTTTCTTGGAAAATTAACAAGCACGCTTTTCTCTGTATTTCTGGAGGTTTATTTAGGATCATAAATGCGGTTCCTATGTGGCTATGGATATTCCGGGGTATCGGCCTGTTACCATTACGACTCATAGGTGAACTTGGTGGGATGGTGGTTTTCTCCCTTTTCCATTCCGCACAAATGGTTGGGACTGGGTATGTGAACATTGCAACGACCCTCTGTGCGGTCTACTCATGGATGCACTATATTGCACTATCCTGTGTAATTGGGGACAGCAGAGGTTAGATTTGTAAGGCCGTCCGTCGTATTTTTGTTCTTTCCCGCATTTTCTAGTATTTATATTTAAATGTTTTTCACGTTCCTATTTTCTTGAAGGCACTGTTCAGCGGCGTTTGCAGGGTACCCCCACAGGCACGCACCGGGCCCCCAAGGTGAAGTTGTTCTCGACGGTCTACATGTATATTACCAATCATTGATGGGCAAAATGTACTTTTCATGATCATCTGGTTTCATGAATAGCAGTGTAGGTGGGGAGCCGAGAGCCCGTGTTCCTATCCTTTGAGAAATACAAGGACCTCTCATCACGTGTCTTGCACAGATAGCAGATACAATCCTCGGAGACTAGAGAGCGCTTAAAGAAGTCTTCAGGGCCAGGAAATCACTGTTTGCTACAAACGAGTAGACACTTTCACAAGCCACGCGGGCGGCCCCCCCCACTAGTACAGTTTGAGACAACATTTTCCGGCACTCAAATTGATTGGTTGGATGACCTCCCAAGACACCAGGATACCCCCTTCACCCGGACTGCTAAACCCAAATAAGAAGCTTTCAAGTCGTTGCTTGGGTGAACAGTAGCTACGGTGCTGATCACTGCTCGTTTCCTTGTAAAAATCTACCAACCAGTGTCTGTCCGAGTGCGGGGGGCGCCCGAGTGGCTTGTGAAGGTGTCTATGCCACTGATTTTGGAGTCAATTCAATAGCGACTACTAGTGGGTAATTGCTCACCTGGTATTTTACAAATTTGCACTTGCTTCTTCACCTTAGGTTAGGAGATGATGTCAGCCTCTCCCCCCGATCTTAGACTGATCGCCAGGGCGGAGGTATTTCCGCCTTCCAAATACCCCTGCTCTTCGCCCGATGGCTTCGTCGTTGGCCACTGGAGGCTGGAGGGCGGCTAGTACGAGAGCCCCCATATCTAATAGCCTTATCCAAGCGGCGGAGTGGTACGGGGGCATAGCTCCTAAGTTTCGTATGTTCCATAGAGTGTAAGGGCAGTAGAACTCCCTTGTGGAACATACATAATTAAGGCGCTGTACCTCAATAGCTATTCGCTGCGCTATCATACGGTACTCGAGTACAGTACTCGAGTACCCGTACCGTAAAAACTCAGTAAATCCACCATAGGCTCCCCTAGCCCGGCATGTAAGATGTGACCCCAAGAGGGAAAAAATAGTATTCTCTAGACTGGGTATAGCCTGTTTAAGTTGAGCCTGCTGAATCGCATTAATTAGTATTCGCAATTTCGTTAACCTGATTTGTTAAGGCTATTGCAGCTTAGTACCCCGATTGCGGATGGTGGATTTAGGGAGTTTTTGCGGTACTGGTGATTTCAATAGCACACCACTCTAACAAACGACAAGTCGCTTAGAAAAATAGGTTAGCAGTCCGGTTCGGCGCGGCACCAGGTTCAGCGGGATCCAGGATAGCGGGGTCATTCCATAGTGGTTTGTTTATTTTGGAGATAGGGGTGTTTTGCCAGGGGTTCGCGTGTCTGGGGTGGATTTCATGCATGGCGGGGGTGGCGCTTCGCAGATTTAGTCTACTGCGCGATATGATCGGAGGGTCGGGTTGGCCTGGATGAGGCATGGACGTGTAATTCCACTAATACAGAATACGGCTATTGAAGATACCGCTAATCTACAGATTTTTCCCTCTTCTCCTCCTCTCTCCCCCTCACCGGCTTTCCTGTTTCCCCCAATCGGCACCTCATATCAACAGTTATATGCTTGTTCGGAGCACTCAGGGGAACGATAGTTGAACAACCGTCCCAGATTCAAGGCTAAAGGGGCAATTTTCTGCTTTGTTAATTTTTCTTATATATTATTTACATATTTATTCACTTGCCCACGAAGTGCTATGCAGTAATTCGGGCAGAGATTCCGTGTGTTTTCCCTATCGTTGTCGGGATCTATAAGGGAAGCAGAATAAATAAACAAGCAAAATAACTTAAGCACTCTTTGTACCCACCTATCCATCGTCCCCCGAGAGGAAAAACTAAAATACAACCTAAAAAAAGTACATAACTTTTGGGGAGAACATTCGAATAAAAAAATCAAAAGCTTACTCTTGCACGCTTTTGCTTTAGAGCAAGAGTCCATTCGGATAATTTTCCTTGGGAGTTCTTTCGTCCGCTATGAGGCCGGGGGGGGGGGGGTTATATTGAGGCACTAACTTAGAGAGGTAGTCTAAAATTCATGATGCCTCAATGTAGGAATGTTTGCTGTGGCAGATCGAGTTCGGGGTGGAAAAGGACTCCCCGAGAGGTTTCAACCCTGAACTGCTTTTTTAAGATGGATGACAACGGTAGAGAGGGCCAGAGAGTAAATACTTGGCTGCTCTTGAGAATTGGATGATGGGTGCCCGTAATGACCGTTATCCATTTTTCTAATTGAGGTTTGCATGAGGTGAGTAGTTGGATCAGGGTCGGGAGGAGCGAAGGGAGTTACTAGCATTTTGGAGTGGTTGATACGTTCTGACAGGGTGGGACAGGGATTATGGGGGATTGTGAGATGATGACAGGAACCAATCCTGGCTAAATCAAATGCTCACTGAATCAAATACTCGCCAAATCAAATACTTGCTTCAGTAATAGCCGGTTCCCGTCCTATTTCGCTGTCGCTCATAGTCGGCGAAAGCAAGTGTGACGCGAAAGCAAGTGTGACGTGCCGGACTTTTTTTAATTTTTTCCCAAGAGAGGCTTACATAATATACATAGAGTAAAAGGTCAAGGATAACAAACTCATTGGGACCGGTTGTAGAGCAGTCTTCCACCCTGTGAATGGCTGAAGAGGATGTCTCCACCAAGAATAGAATCTCTATTGCTTTTTTAGCTACAAAGTCTCAATCTATAGATACAAAGTTAGCATTTCTCATAATAGAGTCTGCTGATATACATGAAAAATCAGAATCAGATTCTTCAGCACAATTCTCTCCATCATCCACTATAATACTATGTCCCAAACCATATCTTGCCTCAGCTGCCTCTCTTGTAGTATAAATCTCAATATCTGGTAATTGACTATCCAGAGCAAGCAATTGAGGATCAATAGTACCTGAATTAGTTGAAGCTATAGGCTCTAATATCAATAGGGCTTGAAGTAAATCAGGGGGAGGCTGTAATGATTCAAGATCTTCAGGACTAGGATGTTTCTCTGGATCAGGAATTGGGATCAGGATCTCAGCTAGAATGATCTCACCCTTTGACTGCATCTCTTTAACTCGCTGCTTTCTCTACTTCTCAGCCTTGCGAGCACTGATACCACAACGGTTTAGTGCAGCTTTTGCTTTATTAACTGCTGTTTGAATATGCTTTTGAACCCTTTTAATAGCAGCAGCCTTCTCTTTCTCAGCCTTCTCCTGCTGTCTAAGTCTTGCATTCTCAACAGTTATCATACCACCTTTTTGAATCACACGCCAGGATTTGCTTTTGCGCTGGGCTACCTCTTGAATTCATGCATGAACATTGTCGTAAGATTGTTGTTGGAGTTCAGCTTGAGCAAGTGATATCTCAGTTCCCTTTGCCCATTTTTGAAACCTTGCCCTGGAAGTTGGACTAAAGGTTTCAGCCCGGTCAATCTACTCTCCAATCCCTTTCTGGGACTCAAAATAGCTGCTAGGTAGAGTAGGAAGATCCAACTGACCACCTTCCTCAATGGATGGTATATCATGAGTCTCAGAAGCTCCTCCAGATGGCTGTGCAGTCTCAGGTTGTTCTGCAATATGTTTTCCTTTGTTGTAATAGTGCATTTTCTTTAAAGCCTTTTTGTAGGATACAGGAAACATCCCAGACTCAAGAAAGGAATTCTTGATAGTATATGGCTGAAAGGTCTGCTCACGAATACTGCTCAAATCTCGAAAGAAGGAAGATATAGTGTACTCCATATCAAGAGAGTAAAGCGCATGGTGGATGGCTTTATTGTGGTAATACTTCAAAGGACGAAACACACCAACATCAAGTGGTTGTAGAACATGTGTGAGATGTGATGGAAACTGGAAGGGAACAATATTGTTCTCATGGCATTTGATAACAAATTCATTCTTTGCAGTGTGTGAGATAGCCATCGAGAAGGAGAATTCGCCAATGTTCAGCAGGACCAGCACCAGCATATTTTATAAAGTGGTTGAGCTATGCAAGGGCGATACCTTCATTGGTATAGCCAGTTACATTAGCAAAAAGAGTGCCCTGTGCCCTGTTGCATCCTGTTTGCCCCGTCGCCCAGACGTTCCAGGCGCTTATAACGTAAACTCCAGTTCTGGTTGCTTCCGCCCGGGCTCGTTTTGTCCGGGCGCTACCTTTTTCCGTCCGGACGCACCGGGTGCACCTGTTAGGCGGGAGCCTATCTCAAAGTCTTGTGAGATAACTCAGGCTGATAATCTTAATCGTAGACGGAGATTGTCTAGGAAGGCTCAATGATTCAGAATAGAGGTGGGTAAAGCGATAAAGATTTTTCTAGCGTAAAAACTTATATTGATAAGATCTCTTCTCCGTTGCTTGATAATGTTCAAATAGCTCGGGAGGCACCTCGATATTTATATGCCGCGTCTGGGTGGTCGCGGGCTACATCTAGTTCTCATACTAACTAAGTACCTGCTAACAAACTCCAGCTTTGTTCTAAAAGTGCGAACACCATTTGACCCTGACAATTCTGTTATCTCACTTCGACTTCCGAATCGCAACACCATGGAATTACCTGACGGTGCTCCCACA
>Ga0307509_10005698_pt1 | contig 17174 bp, 11 predicted proteins | sample 10_EM_MG_FD_202245 | JGI IMG/M metagenome (GOLD analysis project Ga0307509, IMG submission 202245) | Populus trichocarpa ectomycorrhiza microbial communities from riparian zone in the Pacific Northwest, United States - 10_EM | ecosystem: Host-associated > Plants > Roots > Unclassified | place... | reverse complement strand
CTGCGCCCAAAGGCTAAACCGCCTGGCCCTGCAACGTGTCAAGAACATGTAAAAGAAATGAAGAATGTTCGCTACTGAACTTGAAGGCAATGCCAGTGCGCGCCGAGGGTCGGGGATTGATATGAAAAAAAAATCCATCCTGGAGGCGCATGTGACAAATGACGGGTCGTCGCGCTGGTGCAGAGTTTCCAATTAAGTACACCAGCGTCACGGTCAGTACGGTGGTCCACCTAACACAGATTCAGTGTCGTCTAAAGACCGCGATGAATCCTCACTGCGATCAGTCGGAACGGCTGGGCGTATCCAATGTGCCATTGCCGAGTACAGTTCCATTAGAAAATGCCTGGGTGGCTTGCCGCACCAAGTCTTGTCTGCTATAAATGGAGGAGAGATTGTAACGAAGCTGCCGCCGTCGTGACTCAGAATGTCGAGTGTTGATGCGGCTTTCGTTCATCATCGAAGTTGATCTCGGGCCATCGATCACCCTCCACCACAAATGCATTCGAATTTCAAGACAGTATGGATTCGATAGTCAATTAGACGCAAAACACGAAATCCCCGTCCCCGACGTCCGCACCCTCGAACCGAAAAACGACCTTTGGGTCTGTAACAGCGGGATCACGATCAGGCCTGTCCATAGATTTGTCAGAAACTTACCATCCTTGTCGTCCTGGTGGGGGGTGTAAAGAAATAGAAGTAGCACGGCACGCAAGGATTCGTGGTGTGAAAGCGCGTGCAATACGCAACGCGGAACCCATGCGTCCTGCCACACCAACTCAGGCCGGCAGTGTTGAAGGATTAATTTGAGGCAACTTCTTACTGTAGTCAGACTGACTATGCGGGCGGCGTCCTCTCGAACAGCTTATCGGAATTTCGAAGCAGTAGAAAGAGCTCATTGCTTCGGAGTTTGGGGTTTTGATACTTTTGCAGCACAACCCTGCGCCACCGGCGCCGCTCCACACATGCAGTTTGTCATGTGTCCAGTATGCTGGTTGGTCTGTGGAGCTATGTTAGACCGTCCGGAAACCTCGCCAGCACCAGGAAGCCCGGCAACAGGGCTAGGATCGTCTGCGGACGTTAAAGCCGGATAAGTCAAAGGTGTTAAGCATCGGACAAGTTTGCTTGTCGTTTTCGGAGAGTTCAAAGATGTTGCATTTCGCTGACTTCATCATCGATATCTTCGTTTTTAGTGGCATATAAATGATCGGTCGCGTCGCCTTCGGGATAGAGCACAACCGTATCGAATAGCCATATTCCCATAGGCTCGTAGTCAATGTGAGGATATGTGGAGGTAGTATCGGGTGACACGGGAAAAGAAAAGACGGTACTCACGCCCTTATGCCGACCAGATTCGAAACCTCCCCCGCTTGACGCCTACTATACTCCCTGAAAAAAGACTTGCTTCTGCATTACACCTTTGCGGTTTTCCGCTTCTGGTTGCCCGGCCTTGGAAGTGGGCGTGTTTTGATCTGGGTTCCGGTCATTGGTTACTTGGTGCTCGCGCTGGCGATCGGTATAAAGCATCTTGTCGCCCAGTGGGCGGGGAACAGCGGTCAATTGAGGTTTCGAGAACTGCGCCTTTTAAAAAACTTTTTCGACGATTCTATGCTTAGAGATAAGATACGGAACTGGAAGTGGGGTCCTATTTCGTACTGAGTCCCGCCTTCAATGGTGTTTAGACTAGAATTGCACTTGTGATGTTTTCTCGGTAAAAGGGCCGTGCAGGGAATTGTCCTAGAGTATTCCCTGGCTTCTTAGGAGCTCTTCCTGGTGTTTAGGGGCAGCTTGCAGTATGAGGAGTTGGGCGATGGGCGATGTGACCGTACCCACGTGGGAATCAAATTCGTCCACGCGTGACATGTGTCACGTGAGCAGGCGTGAAAAATAGGATTTAAAGGCGGAGTCTGAACTCGGTTGCGGTTGCACATTGCACAAGCGGAGCGCGGCTATCCGTTCCGCTTCGCTTTCACACCATGTCTGAAGAATTAGAAACTGGAATGAAAATATTTTTTGTGAGGGGCATTAAATTCTGGAGGCCAAAACTGATGGCACGATGGATGTCTGTGGCCTTTCGGAACCTCTCGACAAGGGGTAGATAACTGTGCACGTTTCCAGTCATTCTTCCGATTCGCACGTCCCGATTATATGAGCTAAGTATCATATAGATCATGGCGAGGTGGGGAGGAAGAAATTGATAAAGTCAAATGAAAATCTACACGAAGAGTTGTTAACCGTACATTCTATTGTCCACCTTTTCTTCTAGAACCCAATTCGATATCCCCCAAAGAACACCCGAGAATGACTACCCGCGCCTTTAAGCCTTCCTCCTCCTCTTACGGCCCCAGGGATTTTCGCTTAATTCTGGCTTCCGGAGCTCTGAGGCCTTTTTACTCACCATCGCCATGGCTTGCTGTTGTGCGTCTTCAATAGAGAGGGAGCCATCCTTGATCTTCTCTACGAATGGCCATGGGTCATATGTAATGAATTTGTCCTCGTCCAAATCCTGGCTACTGGACGGATGGTTAGTGTCCCAGTGCTTCCTGAAGACGCTGAGGCGATCACCCCTCCACGAGCAGTCAGGATCTGGGCAATTGACCCAATGTGGTAAATGTGTAGACAGATGTCGCCTTAAATCTTGTGGACGTCTGAACAACGTTGGGCAGCCGGCAGGGCAAGGATAGTTGCACACATATTTCTTCGATTTCAGAGAAGCATCGGTTTCTCCGCCTTGGAAAGGTAGGGGCGCGACATGAAGTGGTTGTGTGGGGTCCATAGGATCACCCCGCAATCCTTGGACTGGCTGAACTTGCTGAACCGGCTGGAACGACTGAACCGACTGTGTTCCAGTGACAAACTGTAACAACAATAAGTGCGTTCTTCTCGAGCCAGACTTTGAATGACACCTCACCTGAGCATAGCATTGTCCAGGGGAGCCTCGGGATACTTCCGTGTCGTGGCAACCCGGGAAATTGTGCGAGAGGGAGGCACCGATTTTGAGAGACGATTGGGCGTAAAGATAATGGGGAGGTATTGGGGGCGCATGGGACACCATGTCGCGGCAGCCCAGAAAGTTGTATGGGAGAGGGGTACCGATCGTGGTAGGTGCTTGGGTGTAAGAATAATAGGGAAGTATGGATGGCCCATGGGACAACACGTTGTAGGGGCCGGGAAAGTCAAATGCGGTGGGAGCACCAATTTTGGGGGCTTGCATAGTATAAGCATAATAGGGGGGCATAGGATGCCCATAGGACGCAGTGTTGTAGCGGAAGCCGTATGAAGTGGGGGGGGCAGTCACGGAAGCCGATTGGGTGTAAGGATGACGGGGAGGTATCTGTTGGGGAATTGTATGGGGTTTTGCGCGGTGCGGAGGGGGGAGGGGAAATCCATCTACAGAGTCTCCTCGGCTCGCGTGAGGTGAAGAGTGAGAAGAGGGTCCGAAGAGTGGTGTTTGGTATACGGTTGCCTGTGACGCCGTTGGGTTGGTAGTACGATTTTGATCCCCAGGTAGACTTGTAGAGTATCTTGGAGAGAGCTCGATATGACGATACTCTAGTCGTTGATAGTTTCCATGATCTGCGTCCGAAGAGAAAAGTGGTGTCTGAAAACAGTAAGATATATGACTGATAGATGAAAGTGAAAGCCGACTTGGTGAGGCCCGGGAGTGTAAAATGACTCTTGGAAATTTCTCGGGACACCGCTGCTTCTTCCGCTGTTGTCCATGGAAATAATCTTTTTTTTCTAAGCTGAAAGACGAAGGTGGGGTGCAAGTTGAAAGTTTGAATACCGGGACAAGAGACAACGACCTGTAAAATAATGACCTTAGTACTAGCATTTTAGCCTTCCTGCTATCACAGTGTAACGGGCACCCACTGGCACCGATAAAGGTCCAACCTATTACTTATTCCCTTCAGGGTTGTTGATAGAATTGAAGCACTGTATGTGGCGATGAGAGCTAAAGAATGATCACGATATCGCTGAATATCGAAGGCAGTCACGAGCCTTTCTCACCAGTCACTGGCTATACCGGTTTGGTGCCCATGCACCGACTTTCGCAACGTGGTTTTGTTTAGTCATTTGATTGTAGGGATTGCGTCCTGAGAAATTGCTCGAGTAAACGGGGAGGGCGGTCAATTGACTAGACGGGAGTGTCCTTATATAGAGGGCCAGGTCGCGGGAGTTGCGCAGGGTGCAGGGCCGGGGGAAGTCGCATGGGAAGGCCACGGATGACCTGTGCGGGGAGCTGAGCGCAACGCTAGTGCAAATTAGGTCGATCAACCTATGTACCCTTCAAGTTGGCAGGGTGCCAGTATGATCCTCGTACTAGTACCACGGCAACCCATTCTCATCAGAACCCAAGTAGCGTAGAAGGGAGGGTAGGAGAGGCGGTGGTACTATCATGGGAAGATTAGGGTCCTTCGTGCACAGGAGAGGGGTTGTTGGGGCTGTAGTCGTTCACCCCGAATTCGATATGATAATCCCTGCAGCCAACAAGGGGGTATTCCCACGCAAATGCCATACGACTCGCGATAACAACCCAGCGCTATGGTAAATAGAAGTCACAATAAAAAAAGCCAAGCTTCGACACTGGCAACTACTTTGCGCCTGTGGAATGCCAGTTTTCTTTTGTGGTGGGGAATCGCCTTTTGGAGGAGTCGTCCCCACTTGGACTAGGGTATGTGACACGGCGAAGCCAACACCGTCCCAGCTGACAGCGCAGACCACCTGATCGTGCAATGCCAGCCGCAAATAATATTTCAACTGAAGCACTTGATATGTCTGGCCTTGGGTCATGCGATCATCAATGATGGACGTCCCCTCCCCCCTTACCTAAACTTAATGGCCTCCCCCCTGGAACCTAGCCGCCTAGTAGGGAAAGAATAGCCATAAGACGAGGATTGATGCGTTTATGTAAGGGTGCGTTGTGCGCCGCATCTGCCGTAGGACCTTTCAGCTTGACACTTCCGTTTTCAGGTCTGATGCCTCATCAGTCGAGGGGCCACGAGACCCGAGCTCCCCGCCTTTGGCAAGCGAGTGAGCCTGTTTGTCACTGAAAAGCCCCCTCGTTGATGGATTGAACCCGAATGAAGCACAGACAGCCCTGCCCGGCTTCCTCCGGGACGTCACCTCTGTCTGCCCACATAGAGGATGGGATTGGGTCAGCTGACAGTGCAGCCTTGCATTATCCATCCCATTGGTGGAAGGACAGGGCCAGGGGTCCAGGAGTGGGGTGGCGCTAGCAATTTCATGTCGTTGACACATCGTCGGGCTGGCTTCACAAGCTGCGAGTGTGCGCCAGTTGACAAAGACGCGCCAGTCCTGAAGTTCCTCGTAGTTTTGAATTGCCCAGAAGCGATTCCAATAGTGGTGAGCGATCCGAGTTTGCCTCAACGGCTAAATTTTGAGCGGATTTTTTTTTGTGGTCCAGGGAACTTAAGGAGTTGCGCCGCGCTTGCCACGTCAGACGCCTTCAATCTGAATCGTGTGTCCGAATAACGTCCCGCAGCCTCCGCGAACCATTCCACGTGATTCGGTTGTTTCAGGGAAGGCATTCAAACACTTATGAAACATGGTCAAATGCCTCAACCAAGGATTCAGCCAGACATCTTTTCGACGATAATCGAGTGCTTGAATATTGTATGTTCTTCGCACTTTTCGCTAGATTTGGTCATCCGCTCACGCCGTCCTGGGAAATGTTCACTTCAACGTTTCAGCGCTTCAGCTTCAGCCCTCGAGCACTTCCACCCTCGAGTCTACGCCGATCACCGATGCTGCGATGCACGACAGAGCATGCTGTCACTGCGGAGGAAACTTTAACATGGCCGAGAAGGGACATGGCTACCACCCTTTTAATGGAACATAGATCGGACCACGCATAACTTCGGCCTTAGCAGCGATGATACAGGAAAATCAGGAATAGCAAACTGCGCGAAACATCTCCCATTGAACCACTCGTAGTTTTTATAAGGGTGTATGATTTAGATGTGGCATTATCCCAGGGAACACCGCAAAGGAGGAGGAAAATGTCAGTGAGGACTTGGACAAGGTACGTACTCTAAACTCGCTTGATGTGCCAGTGAACGCTTCCTTCCATCTCTGAGAAGGAATGCTGTGTCCGTTTCACCCCCCACTCGTACTTTCTTATTATATTATTACTGTGCTTTTTTCTCCAGTGGAATTTTTGTCATGTAATACTATTTATCGGAAAGGGGTCAAAAGACCAGAGCGTCAGAGCCGATGCTCCTCGTTCGACATGTGATTTGCTTCTTCAGCACTCTCGGCAGTGAATTGGCAGGTCACACAAGTGTTAGCGAACCAAACCCACAGAAGCATATATTTTTCTATACAGAACTATCTATGGGGCGGGCAGCGACGATGTGTCCTGGCCATCAAAGGAAAGACACCAGGTTCTATACTCCGGGACCTTTCTACTGGTCGTGCTCTTTTTGGCCTCTTGCGTCCTCGAGGGGTGCGAGTAGTGGCGGCGGCAGTCATCCTAGCGGTCGATGAGCTTGGGCAAGTCCCGGGGCTTTGGTCGTGAAGCTTGAAGGGTGATTCCTGCACGTGTGACGGGCAATACCAACACAGCTAGCTAATGTGAACGCAATGGAGATTATGGTGAATCGGAGTTGTTGTCCGCGAAATGATGTCCACTTCAAGTGCCTGGTTAAGAGCATCAAGCCATGCACACGAAAGCTCAACTCTGCCTTTTGTACGAGGAGCCGCCGTTCAGGGGCACATTGACAAACGCTCTAAAATGAAGGGGTGACTACATGGGTGGAGCTGGGGCTGCATTAGAGCAAAGTGTAGCCACCTTAGAAATGAAGTCACAGCGGACAGAAGTGGGGCTGGTACAGAAAATAACAAATCACAATCGCTGCTTCGGGATTTGTGAGTGTTATCTAGCCTCATTGTACGTCGTTGACTCGGACGCGCACCGGCACGGGAGGTGGTTTTATGCGCTAAGAGAAGACGGCTTGGGCTTGGGAGATAATCGATGGATGGCCAAATAGCCTTTTAAGCTTTAACATCTGAGATAACGAACATGAAAAGTCCATGGACAAGGTACGAGCGGAACCGCACCTGGAAGACTGGTAGTTGTACCCCGAACCAACGGTGGTCCGGTCAGAACAAAAAAAACTTGGCTGATGAAGCTGAAATGGCTCAGCCAGAGCCTAAATGGAGGGTAATTGAGGACTGAAAGTGCCATTCGGCCCCGTGACAATCCGCACGACGATGTTCCGCAATGTGATGGCTGGCAATGCTTGCTGCCTGCGAATTTCTTTTCATAAGCCATAAGCCAATAACAGGTGAATAAAAGTACCGAATACCATATCAGGATAACCCTATTGCGAGCCTCGTTAATGCGAGTGCCCACGTGGTTATGTTCACAGCGTCCGAGATCCGATACATAACGTGGTTGAACGTTGTCAATGTGTGGAACCTTGGGGGCACAAGATTCACGCCCTTATTGCTCCAAGCGTCGCTCTGCGCCGCTCCAGTACGAATTTCCCTCACGCAGGTGGGTGAACAAGTTGAGACCAAGACGACAACCTTCCTGTAGTAAAGGGGGAAGCGACTCGGACGACTAGCGAAGCGGTTGCGCTTCTAGGGTCACACAACTCTTGGTTTTGCTCGAGGCCTTCAGATGCTGTCTTATCGCTCTTCTGTTGCCACGGAGACCCAGGGTCGTACTTCACTTTGTTTTGAGAGAAAAAAAGCTCCACCTTTGTTGATCATAGGTCCGTACAAAGGCACGAGGTCCTTGCGCGGCATGATTCAGGGCAGGGCGCTTAAATTAAATGAGGTATTTTCCGTTAGAGTTAGCTTAGTGAGGTTGTTCGCCGTCTCATTGAATTATTTTAAGGCCTCCTTAATTATGTCAGCAATCTGCGGGTGACAAACTCCTGTTTTTCCCTTTCCTTCTTTCCTGACTCGGACTCAACGGTGGTCGTGCGGAAATAAAGCCCACTGTGTATTGACTAACTCTAACTCACTAAGTCTTCCGTATCACTGTCTGGGAGGCCTCTAATCCAGTTGTAACCTTGGAATCAGTTATCGATCCATGAGCCCTCCCGAGCTTCCTCCTTTTACGACCCCAGCAGTCGTCCCATATCCCTAATTTACCCAACTCTGAAGCCCTCTTCACCACCAGCAATTTCGCAATGTCTCCCGCATCTTCAATACGTGTTGTGTATTCTGTGATTTCCTTCACCAGAGGCCATGGATCATAAATTATGGAGTTGCTCTTGTCATCGTGATGTCCCTGGCCACTGGATGGGTGTTTCTTGCGCCGATGGTTCTTCAAGGTCTCCCAACGACTTCCTCTCCATGAGCAGGCAGGGTCCGGGCACTGGAGCCAAAATGGCAAATGCGATACGATGTGCCGCCTTCTTTCTTGCAAACGACCCAGTAGAGCAGAACAGATGGGGCAACGCCTGTCCGCGTCATTCACAGATGTCTTCTGTCCAGGTGAATTGAATGTGATACCGGAAAATCCATTGTCCAGGAGTGACGGCGCGATGCATTGTGGCTGCACGTAACCTGGCGTTGGGCCTGGGACCATCTGCATGACAAACATGAATGATTCTGGATAGGTCGAACATAGGAGGCTGCTTCACCTGAGGATCGCGTTGTCCAGGGATTGCGGTATCCACTTTCGCGTGCTGGATCCCCCCAGGCCTGGGGTCCCACGAGGTGTGGCTACCAATCATCGTATTACCTTGCGAGAAATAATCGCAGGGAGTGGCCTGTTGGAGAATGGCATGCCAGTGGACCAAGCCCTGCTGACGGGGCTGGAATGAGGATCCATCTATGTGATCTCCTGGTTAGGGTGGGGCATAGAAAGAGGACCTAAATACAGCTGTACCTGGATGTCCAATTGTCCGCGCCCCTACCAAGCCAATACCTCGGCCATCGCATCCGGCAAGGTGAGTGTAGTGTGTTGGAAACCAGGGCAGTTGGTTGTTACCGCGCCCTGCATTCGGATAGAATATCGGATTCTGGGTACAGTGAACTTCATCGTTGGGAAGCGAAGCAAGGTTAACTCACATCGTACCGGTTGGAGTAGCAATACTCCTCCCATGGATTGACTTGGAAGTCGTCACACCCACTGTTATCCATGGAGGGATGTGTTAGGTTGTTCTTGACGGCACAACTGAGGGTGCAAGGGTTGAAGCCCTCAGAGAGGTTTCACAGAACTTGTGACAGAAGAGTGTACCGTACTCCACGATACTTGCGGACTATAAACTAGCCAGAGACACTGGCAGACCTTCTAGCCACGTTCCAACAATTATTCGAGTTTATGGACATCAGCCGATGCGTATGGCTGTCTTCATCCGGCTCCGGTGAGTGCGGAACATGGCGGCACGGTGGCATGTTAAGAGAACAAGATAACAAATGAAAAGACCGCTCACAAATGCCTTGGCGTGGGGTTGAGGTACTAAGCGCCTCTCCCAATTTGAATATTGTCTTCAATACCCATCAATGGGAGTCGTCTTGGGAAATTTTTGTCTATTAGAGGAAGAGCATGGCGACATCGGTCATGGTGAGGAGTTGCCGCTGCAGGCGCAAGCCTGGCAGAAATTTTCATTCTGATTCGCGTCTTGGGGGCGCCCACTAGAAGCAGAGAACTTTTCTTGGTACTACATTAGGTCTGAGTTGACAGGTTAGGAAGGCGTTGAGCGCATGGCAGCCTGAGCAGAGTGAAGACTCGTTCAACATCTGTTGTAGGGGTGCCAATACAACTGCCAGCCCCTGTATTATCCCTCGTCTATCTTAACCGGGATGCAAGGACGGAACGAGGCAGATAGTGGAGCTTGTCCAACGTGATACGGTTCACGACCCGGAATTCTATGTCGAGGTGAATGGATATGTGACGATCTCCAGCGCACGGCCCAGGGACTCTGAGTGGGGCCGACATGCCAAATGTGATGAGATGTCGAAATGTGTCAAAGATCCGCCCGGGACTCAAGGTAGTTCGCCACTGGCAGGCCGTCGTACCCGTCGGACTCGGAAAATACACGGAAAGTCTCTGGTTGAGAACGAGCTCTTTACAAATTAAAGCCAAAGTTGGAAGGCCGTCATTTAGCGCCTGTATCCCATCTCCGGAGCTAGTGGCAGACTGGCATGAAATCACCTAATCCCGGGCCATGTGGTAACCGGCCTATGAATTGACTTCATACAAAGGCCCTCGTGTATATCCGGGACTTCCCGTATTAATCCCAGCTCCCTTCCATAGGAAATGGAGAGGTAATGAAGTTGATCCCGACCGTCTCGCGTTGCCCTTTGGGGAAACGGCGATCAGACAACCGTGCCTACGAGCTGTGCCTCAAATATGATGAGCGATACAAGTCTACGCTACGCGTTAGCGTAACGTTGACATGACTAAAACCAATGCACTTACAGGTAGAGGAATGGGACTTGTATTAAGTATCATCGTGATCTTCGGGTTAGGTACCGCCGCCAATCTCGGTATTTGGCGGTGGAGGGGGTGGCCCGGCTACAATATTGTAATCCAACAGGACCAGATGTCCGAACAGCCACGAAGCACAACAAGGTAGTCCAAAAGGCCACCCAGTTAGTCTGTGCTGTGTGTATATGCGATTCACGCAAGCCTGAACAGCTTCAAGTTGGATTAGATCATTGCTATAAGTATCTTGCCGATTGGCGAGTACACCGGGACGAATAATGCGATAGAAAACCCTCCAGTGACAATCAACGACCCAATTATTGTGAACATGTTTGGAAGGAATTCAACAGTGAGCGGTCATGAAGTAGATTCGGGAACTGCCAGTGGTTCGTCTATGTGGCGCGTGTCACGGTGTCCGAGAAGAAGAGCGATCGGGCCACGTGAATCGCGACTTGCTACATTAGAAACTCCGCTCCAGCATTTTATTGTTATCTATTTATGTGTGCCTCGGGGAGATCGGGGAGCGGAGCCCCATGTAGCAGCACTTCTAGGAAAGGTGGTGTGATACTATGTACACGTGTCCTAACACTTCGGCGTTCCGAACCAGCACGTCAGGCGTAACTTGAACGAACGAACGAAGGGCATCACTGGCATCACCACCAAATAACACAAAACTACATCAGAAAACGTAAAACATGCTAATAAGTTACACTTTACCAGGTGGAAGTGTATTATATTTTGTGGTGATAGAGAGAAATGATCGAACATGGAATATGGAACAACCGTTCCTGTAAATCCTGTCAACATGTTCTACCAACTTCCATGTCGTGACTCGTGACGATCTACTAGTATGTCAGTGCAATCTAGGGTATAACGCGCCAGAAGTAGGATATGGTGAAAATCAGGAGTGTACGTAGCTAGGCAGTCGGCTGTGTTCTCACCCCCGTACGTACGATCACACCGGAAAAACCACACCTCCGGGTACTAGTAAATAAGTCAAATGCGCCATATCACACGGCGCAGTGTCTTTCTATGTACAACTTGAATTATATCTGTACGCAACCTGGTTATCCTACCACGATGCAGGTACCGGCTAAGCCGCACCCAGCCATCAGGGCCTCCCTGAGAGAAGGGTTCCATTCCCCTTTGGCTGGCCTACGTTTTGCTTCGCAGATGGGGCTAATGGAGTGGCAATATTCCTAAAATTTGCCGACCTTGACATCCCTGTGTTCACTCGCGAACAGCCCACTTCATTGCATCTGGTTTGCCCGAAGGAACAGTGGCCGCTTTTCTGGGATCTCAAACAAGGTATATTAAGAAACACTGTTAGATATTGCACGCCGTTTCGAGAGGACAATCCCGATTCCTGCGGATCTCTGCCTCATTGTCAGATTTTCCTGTTTGCTCTTTTGGCGTCATATCATACATAGATATCATGCAGGCTAAGTGTTTTTATTTAGAGAAATTACGAATAGAGCTGAATGGGTTTTGTTTCCATCTCGCTGGCATTTCCAGATCTGGTCTATCATATGTCACATCTGGTCATTTGGCATCACGCCAGATAGTTGCCGGCTGTGACCGGAGTCTCGACAAACAAGTCCGTATGGCGCCCTAGCACCACTAGCGTCATATGCCGAGCTGAGACCCCAGCATACTTATTGTCGATGAAATAAAGTTTGTGGTTTCGCGTGACCCCTCTACAACTACCGTGGTTCTCCAGGCGGTGGTCACGTAATTACTGGCGCCATGCGAGGACTTTTCACAGGCCTTTCACAGGTCCTGAGCCGTGCAAAAAGATAGGGGAACCGGAAGGAAATGCCAATTCTCACGGGCGACCCAAATCCGAGTCCCGGTGAGCGTCATGAATAGAGCGGTTTCGTACTGTCGTAGCGCAGAGTGCATTCGCCGGGAAATTAAAGAACTCCCTGAATCCTCCGATGTCAAAGACGATAGTGATTTCAAGTAGGATGCGGAACCAGTTCAGGTATCCGTGGATATTTGTGACCCTATTTTAGTTTGTTCTCCAGAAGGGGTTACGACGCACGTCTTCTCGTCCAACCCTGCTGTAGGAGTAATGGCCCACAGAGTACACAAAGAAAATCCGATTGAGGCGAGAATGGAATGGACAAGAATGGTGACAAGCGAGGTGACAACTGAACGCAACTATTCCATCATATTTTGAAACACTCCCGATGATGGGCCTACACCTCTAGAAGGATAATCGATGTATCATGAGATTGTCACTGCACCGTCGGCAGGAACAGGTACAGAAGATATTGATGAGGATTGATGGTGGTTCAAGTTCTCAGGCAGCCTCTTAAACTGTACCATGACCTTGACTCAAGAATCACCCCTATGAGCGGAGATATACAGTACCCTATGCTCATGAGAACAAGGAGGGCCGAAGGCCGCCGAACCAAATATCTTCAGTTCCAGGAACATGAAAATTCGGGTGCTGAGCTGCCAGGCCTGCCGACAGGACCGATGGCCAGGGTAGGCGGTTGTGGTTCTTCGGCACCGCTGGATTGAAGGGAGATAAGAGTGCACATGCTCTCCAGTTATTCGTCCGGTGCATAATCCGGCAACCAGACTCATACCGAGAAACTGCTGCAGAGTTACTCATTTGATGGGGATATAATCCGGGGAAATAGTGACACTGCCCCTGTCTGCTGGCAGAGAGAATAGAAAACTGATGGCAATGGGTCAGCTGCAGACTCCAGCCTTGGATTGTCGATGGACAGGGGAAGGGCTCCGGAAGTGGAGCGGAACACGAGCAGAACACAACGTTTGGTGTGATTACCTGACGTGGCTTCCGCATTCGAGCTAGCAAAATCGAGAACCCACCCGGTCCAGTTGATGAAGCTCGATGAAGGTTCGGCAGCCCTGAGCTTCTAGCTCCGTAGTTCGATTGCCGAGAAGTGATGGTACCATATCCATGCACGGCGATGAGTGACAGGAAATTGTCGTCTTCATCTTTAAGCAGCAGGGCGTTTTGTACAGTGAAATATTGCGTGTTCAGAGAAGTTCTGTAGGGAGTTGCGACTGGTGTCAGTGACGGTCGCCTCAGTCGCGCCTTGGATAGTGTACAAAACTTAACAAAAGGTTCTCACGATCGCTGTCCCGGCGAATGGACGTCGACGCCGATGAAAAAAGCCACGTGATTCGTTTTTTTTGTCAAAGGGTTCACCGACGAGTTGAGTTCCGCGATACAATTCCCACCTGATTGGCAACCTAGCCATGCCTTTTCCCGAGACAACCTATTATTTCACTAGACTTTGACAATCTGCATTGCCCACCCTTGGGTACAGTATGCCCAATGAGCCGTCCAACACTTCCGTCCCAACCTGGCAGAGCACACCTCAGAAGACACCCAAGCCATGAGCCGAGTTACCCGGAGGGGTTGAGCCCGCTAACACATTGCATTGGCCCTAGCAGCAAGCGAAGGGTCGCACAACGCCAAGAAGTTCAAATTCTCACCCATTGAACCTCTCCCAGAAGTGGGTATTGGTGGCCACCCCGAGAACACCACCACCTTCAAGTTAGCACTTCAATTCATGTTCCCACGCCTCACGTCCGTCTCCCATGCCATCAAACTTGTCGATATTCCCACCTCCGGAGCCTTTCCTCGAACCGCTCTGCCCCGCCACCCTGGCTTTTGTTCTATGGGCCAGGAGAACCTCATCACCTCTCCCTCAATCCCGCGCTGCCTCTTGCGCTATGTGACTGCCCTCGTGCACTCCCGGCATCGTCGTATCTTTCACCTCTCTCCCTTTCATCCTACACCCGTCGAGACTCGAGTCGACCTTTCATGCACATCAATGCCTTTGTCACATCATTCAAGTTTCCCTGTTATGTGCGTACGATCACTCCGAGACCCATGTGGACTCTATCCACATGTGGGTGTATATTTCCACCTGTCCGCCCACGAGAAGTCATTCCACATACCCTCGCTCGTCCCATGTGGCCATGGCTAGCACATCCTTGGCCCACTCCATCCGCACGTGGACTCCGTCGTGTCCAAGCGCTCGCTCTGGCGCAGCTACTTCACGCTCAAGTCGCTCCGCGTCTCCAACCACGATCAGGGCTCTTGGAAAGCCCGTGAACAGGCCTCGCAGCCACTCGCAACTATGGTCCACTCTTATGTATGAAAACGTAAACCGTTGGCCCTTGCAATGTAAAACTCATTCACCCGTGTCCTCGAAAACTCCTCGCATGAACCCTTAAGCACCATCTCCACCTCATACCTAGCCTCTATTTTCGTTCATTGGCTTTCTTACATTGGTCCCGAGCTGCCGAGCTGACCTGCCTTTGATGTTGGTGCTGAGCTTCCCTTCTCGCCTCTTTTCTCGTCTCTCCCTCTCGATTTTCCTACTATTATCTCTCGTAACTTTCCCCCACTCGGAAAGGTCTTGTTGTTTTTCTTGCCCTTCTTCCCTGACTTCTTCATTTCTGATCTGTCCCACCGCAACGCATGTCGACTCAAACTCGTTTCAGTAGTGGCATAGCCCAAAGAAACATGCGGAGAACAGGAGGAATGGTCGGGTCAGGCATATATGCTCTTGCAATCTGCCGGAAAAGCACAGCCTAGACTAACTTGCATTATTCTGTTTCTAGTAACACTGTAATGCCAGCGTCTCGTCATTCGTGCAGAGTTACATACAGTGCTGAGACGAATGCAAACAGAAAGGAAAAGAGCATCCCGGTATGTGGGATCTGGGGATCACCCCCAAAATTTGCGGACACTCAGTGTCCATAGGATTATGGTCAATGTCGAGGGATATTCTCATGTGCCGCTGCCAGCTGTCATCGGAAAGCTTCGGCTTGCATTCACTCCAATGCTGAGCATAGTCTGAACTCTCGCCCTTCAATAAGCCCCTGTGGGTGCCTGCTTCGATGAGCATCGAGTCATTCATATATCTATCACCAATCCTAAATCAAGTCGACGGGATGGGTCCGTCACGCGTGTAAGGTTTCCAATACTCTGCGTCGAACGTATTATCGCCTCATTTCTTGTGACTCCCAGAGCCCGTGAGAAATGACCTAACAAATAGTAGTTTGAGTGTTGATGTCATGGAGACGGACGTCGTGAGTGTATTGTGTTGTGTTCAGCAGTGGACAGTAATGCACTCAGCCCATCAAACAGCAGTGATCAACACCTTGCTCCACTGGCACCAACGAAGAGCGCATGAACGTCCGTACGGCGGCGGGCGTTTGCGGTTAGCACCCGAGTCTACTCAACCCGTCAGTCGGGGTATCCATGTGGTGCTGCAAGCGCCAACTGTCAACAATTCACCCCAACAATTCCTCGTCTCATCCGGCAGCCCCAAAGAAAGACCAGGCACAGGGTACTCCAGATAAGTGTTATAGGCTTCCGGAGGTTTGGCGATAACACCGTATGACCCTTCCAGATCCGCCACTCGCTCGATCGCGGCATCGTCGTGCAGCCATTACGGTGTGGGGTTGCCGAGGGTGACTCTTTTCTCTAATCCGCTACTGCAACATTTTTGAGATACAGGACATGAAGATATGAGAGCGCGTTGCCTATGGAGAGGTAGAAATTGGTATGGTCTTAGTCCCTGAAACAAGATTGCCATTATTGCCCGCCGGAGATTCGCCCCCTAAACGCAACACCTCCAAATTGATGTCCCGTCCGTCAACGAAAATGGCTCCTTCAGTTGGGTCATAGGTACGAGCGACAGGCCTCAGGATCGTGCCCTTTCCCGATCCGTTCGGACCAATGATGATCGATCAGAAGATACGAAAAGTTCCATCTCCAAGCCACAATAGAAAGAGTTGACGTGTCTGGAGTCCGGATGTACCTGCCCGAACAAATACCAGGGGGTATCGACATTATGATTCCACCACATACTAGTAACACAATTTCTATCAGAAAAGAATGCTAATGCACTTATATGCAGGTTACTAGATGATAGCTATTGAGTTTTGCGGCAATGGCGTGAGAAATGAGCTCCCATAGTAGTATCACCCTACTACTATGACTAGTACCGGAGTTGTCCAAAAGCAAACTTGAGCTATGGGGCCTACGCCATCCAACAAAGTGTCATGTACGCCAAGCCAAGACGTGAGGCATGCAGTACTACAGTGGTGCTATATCTAATTGCCACGTGGGGCCCCCTTTTACAGAGCCCAGCACTAGCCGCCCAGGTAACGGTCGACACCGTGACCAACCCCTCAGGGTGACAAGAGCGCTAGCAAGATGACGTCTCATTTCCATGTTCAAGTGGGACGTAATAACCTTTTGAGGTTTTCCATGTCTTTACCGCCTCCAGGCTGCGCAGAAAGATGGGGGAGTATCGGTGGAACTCGAAGGAAAATAGTAGGAAATCATAATCCCCACGCACGACCAGAATGGGCCAAATCCGTTATTGGTATCGTGACCTTCATGTCGGGTACTAGTAGTGCCAGTGGAACTAAAATGTATTTCCCTCGAATGTCCACCTGAAATTCTGAAGGGTTCTTTCCTGGGCTTTCGGTGATGACGATTCGCAGCCTGAGCAAGGGGTTGTCAACAACCTTTGCGTGAGTGGCGAGCGTCACGGACTACTCACGGTCGACGGTCGGTGGCAGTCGGCCAGTCCTGTCAGTGGCCACGCCGGCCGTCTGTTTGTCCACTGACGGTGGTCCGTGGTTACGTCGCGTCTCTTCTCGTGTAATACTACTGTAGCAGTGATGATACACAGAGTGTACAAAAAGGGATATGGCCGAAGATCATCATGGATGACGTGTCTGGCCGCTGGACACCAAC
>Ga0307509_10005697_pt1 | contig 17175 bp, 13 predicted proteins | sample 10_EM_MG_FD_202245 | JGI IMG/M metagenome (GOLD analysis project Ga0307509, IMG submission 202245) | Populus trichocarpa ectomycorrhiza microbial communities from riparian zone in the Pacific Northwest, United States - 10_EM | ecosystem: Host-associated > Plants > Roots > Unclassified | place... | reverse complement strand
ATTCATCTTATTGCCACCTCACAACAGGGTTGTGCCGATACGCTTACACAACCGCTTAAGAAGTTCGCGCAAAAACCGGTGGCATGGTTTATTCCACCGGCGGATGGCTTGTGCCAGGGCAATAAGCAATTGTTTACAGACAGCAGCTATACCGTTCCCGCCGGCGGCGCTATCGCCTCGTATCACTGGTGGTTTGGCGATGGCACCGAAACAACACAGTCCAATCCTTTAAAAGCGTATACACAAGCCGGCAGCTACTCCGTGCAGCTGGCCGTGAAAAGCGCCGAAGGCTGCTGGTCGGATACGGCGATGCAAACCATACCCGTGTACAAGGTTCCGCAGGTAAGCGCGGGACCCGATTTTACCACCGAGCTCAACCACCCGGTGCAATTGCAGGGCACGGTAAGCGATCCAATGGCCACGATACAATGGTCGCCCCCGGGGTATTTATCTAACCCCGGCGCTTTGCGCCCGCAGGCCACGCCACCTGCCACCCAATGGTATTATCTCACCGCCACCGGCGATCACCAGTGCAGCAGCACCGACAGCATGCTGGTAAAGATTTTTAAAGAACTGAAAATACCCAATGCCTTTACGCCCAATGGCGATGGCCACAATGATAAATGGATCATTCCCGGCCTGGCCGATTATACGCAGGCCCGGGTGGATGTATTCAATCGCTGGGGACAACTGGTATACCATTCAACCGGTTACAACAATCCGTGGGACGGCAGCTTTAAAGGAGGGCTGTTGCCCACCGGCGCCTATTATTATGTAATAGCACCCAATGCGGGCGGCTATGGCAAACTATCGGGGTCGGTGCTCATTTTGAGATAGTGCTTTTCCACTGTTTTTCTTTTCGGCCATTTACCGGGATGACTTGCCTTATGAATGGTAATAATTTTAGGGAGATAACCAAATCACTGCTATGCGAAAAGTTTTGCTTTTTACGCTTGTAATAGGCGTATGCTCTTTTAACCGGGTGCTGGCTTTTGCGCCTCCCTTGCCCGGTAACACCTACACGATTAATTCGGCCGTGGCCACCGGCGGCACCAATTACCAAACCTTTGCCGATGCAGTGGCTGCCATGCAGGGGGGCATCAGCGGGCCCGTTATCTTTAATGTGGCGCCCGCCAGCGGTCCTTACAACGAGCAGGTGGTGATCACGGCCGTGCCAGGCACTTCCACCACCAATACGGTTACCTTTAACTGCAACGGCGTTACCCTCAATTTCACTACTTCCAATTCATTCCAGCGGGCGGGCGTAAAACTGGAAGGCGCGCACCATATTATTTTCGACAACCTCAACGTGGTGCCGCTGGTAACCAGCGATCTTGAATACGGTTACGGTTTTCACCTCGTAAACGATGCCGACAGCAATATCATCCGCAAATGCTCCGTCGTGAATACCTATGTGTATACCACCAGCTCACCGCAATACAGCAGCGGCATCGTGGTCAATGGCAACGAGGAAGATGAAGACGGGCTTGGTATCAGCCATTGCGATTATAACATCATTACACAAAACACCGTGAGCGGCGGCTATTATGGCATCATCCTTACCAGCTATGATAGTTACAGCCCCGCGATGGTGACGATGGACAATAACCAGGTCACCAATAACACGGTAAAAGACTTTATCAACGTAGGCATTACATTGCTGTGGGGCAATAATACCCTGGTGGAAGGAAATGATATAACCTGCCTGTCCACCAATTTTTTCAATGCCGGCATCCAGTTAAATGAAAACAGCTACAGCACCATGGTGCGTGGTAACCGGGTACATAATTTCCGTTCCGCTTCCGGCACCACCGGCGGCTGGCGCGATGCCATCGATATAGAAAACTGCCGGGCGGCCGCCGGTCGTGAAAACGTAATTGCCAATAACCTTGTGTATGATTTTGATTCGCCCGACGATATGCGAGGTATAAAAGTAGGGCTTACCAGCAGTTGGTTTAACATCTTCCACAACACGGTATCGTTCGATAATGCCGGTTCCGTTGCAAAAAGTTTCAATGGCATTTACCTCGAAAATACCGGCAGCAGCACTGCTCCCGCCAACCTCACCAATTTAAAGATAGAGAACAATATTTTTACCATTACGGCAGGCGGCACGGGCACCAAAAGGGCTTTTTATTCTTCCGATGCCCTGGCGGCCTATGTGCTTGATCACAATGATTACTATGTAAGTTCTGCCACAGGCACCCTGCGGTTGGCCACTTATAAAGGCACCAACTATACAACGCTCGCCACCTGGCAGGCGGCCAGGGCGCAGGATTATCATTCCATGAACATCGATCCTTTATTTACCAACCCGGCCTCGGCCAATTACCTGCCCACCGCCACCGATATCGATAACAGGGGTGTGAATGTGGGTGTTGCCAAAGACATCGTTGCCACCGTTCGCAGCACCACCGCCCCCGACCCCGGCGCGTATGAATATGTATCGGCGGCCTGCGGCACGCCGGTCATATCGGGCGCCACCCAAATAACGCCCGTGACCGCCTGTGTGAATACACCGATAGCGCTCGAACTGACCGGCAATAGCACCGGTTCAGGTCAAACGTACCAATGGCAGAGCAGTTCAAACGGTTCAACGTTTACCAATATCGGCAGCCCCGCCGGGCAGGGCGTAGATGTAACGGCAACGTTTACGCTTTATTACCGCGCCATGGTAACCTGTGCCGGCAATACCGTTTATTCCAACCCGGTGCAGGTGATAGTGAACCCTTACCTGCCTGCTGGAACCTATACCATCAATGCAGGGCAGTCCACGTCCGGCACCAATTTCCACAGCTTCGGCGATGCCGTGCTGGCCATGCATTGCGGCATTGCCGGCCCGGTGGTGTTTAACGTTGTGCAGGGCAGCGGCCCTTACACGGAGCAGGTTATCATACCGGCCATCACCAATACGTCCAAAACCAATACCGTTACCTTTAACGGCAACGGCGAAGTATTGAAATATACGTCTACCGTCACCGGCCAGCGCGGTGTGCTCAAGCTCGACGGCGCCGATTATATTATTATCGACGGGCTGACCATTCAAGCCACCGGCGCTGCCGGTACCGAATACGGTTATTGCATACACATGCTGAATGATGCCGATAACAACATCATCCGTAACTGTACGCTGTCGGCCACCACCATCTCTACCACCAACCAGTTTGCGGGCATCGTCATCAGTGCCACCGCTACCAGCCCTACATCTGCAGGTGTTACCGGCTGCGACAGCAACCTCATTACCAAAAACACCATTACCGGCGGATATTACGGCATTTGTGTTACATCGGGCGATCCGAGCCCCACCTATAAAAATGTCCTCACCGGTAACACCATCCGTGACGCTGCCAATTACGGCATATATTCAACGGCCACCGATAGCCTGGTGGTTGAAAACAATGACATCAGCCGTCCCGCCCGCACCAATTCAACCACTTTCGTGGGTATAGAAATGGCTGCCGCAGTGAAGCGGTTCATTGTAAACAAAAACAGGCTGCACAATTTCTTCGGGGCCATGCTTTCCACCAGCGGTACCATAACCGGTATTGATGTGCGGGGCGCCGCCACCGATGCTTCCGCACCCGGCAAGGTGAGCAATAACCTTATGTATGATTTCAATGGCTCCACCGTGCAATATGGTTTTTACAACAGCAGCAGCAGCTACGTAACGTATTACCACAATACGGTGTCGCTCGACGACAGCACCACCGCTTTCAATAAAGCTTCTTATGGCTATTACCAGAACAACGATGTGACCGGTATTGAATTAAAGAACAACCTCTTTACCATGCGCAGGGCAAATACTGCCCTTAGCTATGCGCTGTATATGAAGACCGGTGGTATTGTGTATGTGTCGGACTACAATGATTTCCTCATTGGCGCTTCGGGTTATACGAAAATGGGTTATTTCAATACCGCCGCCTATACCGCGCTGGCCGACTGGCAAACAGGCGTGAGCCAGGACGCGCATTCGCTTACCCTCAACCCGGCTTATGAAGATCCTGCCAATGGCAATTTCAAGCCCGCTGCCAGTACCACCAGCCAGGTGCCTTTCAATGATAAGGGAACGCCGGTGGGCGTAACGGCGGATTTTCTCAGCGTTGCGCGGAGCACCAGCACCCCCGACATCGGCGCTTACGAATTCGGTTGCTCCAGCTTCCCTGCTGCCGTAGTAACAGCCGATTCCATTGCTGTTTGCTCGGGCAGCCCTGTTTCCTTTCAAATCAAAACACCCGAAGCCGGTGTCAGCTATACGTGGTATACCACGCCCACCGGCATTACCCCGGTTTATACCGGCAATCCCTATACCGTAAACAATGTAACCGGCCCCGTTGACTACTGGGTGATGGGTGCAACTGCCATCGGTTGCACCAACGGCACGCGCACGCATGTAAAGGCAGTGGCTTATACCGCCCTGGCAGCGCCCGTGGCGGTGGTGGATACCATTGGTGTGGACATGGTGCGTTTTAAATGGAATTCCGTTCCGGGCGCTACGGGTTATATAGTGTCGAGGGATGGTGTCAATTTCACCGCACCTTCCTCCGGAGCTACCGGTCTCACACACACGGTTTCTGCCCTCCGCCCGCTCGACACGGTGAGCCTGGTGGTAAAAGCAGTGGGCGTTATCAGCTGCCAGGAGGCGGTATCGGCACGCGTATCGGCCCGCACGCGCAATAATGAATTCTTCATCCCCAACACCTTTACGCCCAACGGCGATGGCCGCAACGATGTGTTTGCCGTATACGGCAATACCATTAAGTCGGTTAAGGTGATGGTATTTAACCAATGGGGCGAGAAAGTATTTGAATCGGCCAGCCAGTCGACCGGCTGGGATGGTTCCTACAAAGGCAAACAACAACCGATAGGGGTGTATGTATATGTTGTAAACGTTGTGCTGAACGACGGAAGCGTATTTGTTAAAAAAGGATCATTGAACCTGGTTCGTTAACCATCAACAACTAACTGTTATGAGATCATTCCATTTAACTGTTTTTACCCTGCTGGCGCTGCTGGCAGCGTGTCCCGGCAGGGCGCAGGTGGACCCGCATTTCTCGCAATACTATGTGTATCCCATGTGGCTGAACCCGGCGCTGACGGGGGCTATCGTAACCAGTGGGGCAACCTGAGCACGCCTTATTCCACCCCCGGCATCTCGGCCGATTTCAATACGGGCAATAACCTGGCGCTGGGCCTCAACGTTATGAACCAGCAAGCGGGCGGCGCGGGCTACAACTACCTGAATGCCTATGCCTCGATGGCCTATACCGGCGTGAAGTTTGGCCCCTCCGGCAATCACCGCATCAGCATGGGCCTCTCGATGGGCATTATCAACCGTCGTTTTGATCCCGCCAAATTCCAGACCGGCGATCAATGGAACCCGGTAACGGGTTATAATCCCTCCGCCGGCGGCAGCACCGATGTGCTGGCAAAAACATCCGGCACTGCCCTCGATGCAGGGGTGGGCATTATGTACTTTGATGCTACACCCGGTAAAAAAGCCAATATTTTCGCCGGCTTCTCTGCTTTTCATCTTACGCAACCATCCGACCCCTTTATTTCCGGCGGCAAGGATGAAAAAATGCCGATACGATACACCGCACATGGGGGTGTAAAACTGTTTGTATCGGAAGACCTGAGCATTACGCCCAACCTGCTCTACATGCGCCAGGGTGTGTCGGAAGAAAAGATGGCCGGCGCCTATGCCCAGCTGCGTGTGAATGAAGCCTCCGATTTTTTAATCGGCGCCAATTACCGCTTAAAAGATGCGGTATCGCCCTATGTTGGCATGTACTATAAAAGTTTTGTACTCGGGTTGAGCTACGACGTAAACACCTCCGACCTGGGCAAGGCCGCAGGTCATGCCAATAGCTTTGAAATATCCCTGTCGTTCACCGGCCGCAAAAGCGGTCATGCCGATGCGATACCATTCGTATGCCCGAGGTTATAAAACAGGTGTCATAAACAGATGTCACCCTGAGCCCGGCCTGCCCTGAGCTTGCCGAAGGGTCGAAGGGTGTACTCAAAAATCAGAAACTTATGCGAAAAGCATTCTCCATAAAAAACATCTCCGCCTTTCTCCTCGCCGCCTGCCTCATGCCCGCCGCGATGGCCCAATACGTAACCAACTACAAAAGGGCCGCCGATCAATTCTACGCCAAAGGCGATTACTATTCTGCCGCGCAGTACTACGAAAAGTACCTCGATGACAAAGCGCCCGGCGGCCCCGCCTACGATCCTTATCTTATCCAAAAACAAGCCGCCGGCAAACAACCCGCGGAAAGAAACGCCGCCGAAACGAATGCGCTGCAATACCGCCTGGCGGAAAGCTACCGACTGGTGAACGACTATACAGATGCCGAAGCCTGGTATAAAAAAGTAGCGCAATCCAATGCCGCCGCCTTCCCGCTGGTGCATTATTATTATGCCGTATGCCTGCGTGCCGCCGGCAAATACAACGAAGCGCAACCCGAACTGGAAACCTTTCTGCAACAATACAAAACAGCCGACAGCCGCCGTGCACAGGCCGAACAGGAACTGGCCAATATCATTTTCATACAGCAGCAACTGTCCGCTGCCGATAAAAGCACCGCGGTCACAAAACTCAGCAACACCATCAATAAAGAAGGCGCCAGCTATGCCGGCACCTGGCTGAACGACGGCACACTGGTATTCACGTCCACACACCCCGGCAGTGATGCAAAAGCCTCGTATGTAAATGCCTTGTACCAAACCAGCCTGCAGGGAGAACAATTTGGCGAAGTGCAGCAACTGGCGGTGCCCGCCCTAAAGGATAAGGAACAGGGCGTAGCAACCGCCACACCCGATGGAAAGAAATTATTTTTCACCGCGTGGTCCACCGACAAGGAAGGTAAAAAACATGCGGCGATTTACGCCACCGATAAAAAGGACAATAGCTGGTCGGCGCCTATAGCGCTCGGCAGCAATATAAACGTTGAAGGTTCTGATTCCCGCCAGCCCCAGGTTACGGGCGACGGTAAATATTTATTATTTGCCAGCGACCGCCCTGGTGGCAAAGGTGGCTTTGATGTGTGGTATGCACCCCTGAAAAACGGTGAGCCCGGCAAAGCCGTCAATGCGGGTGCGGTCATCAATACTAAATCCGACGAACAAGCGCCGTTTTATCATACCGCCTCCCAAACGCTGGTATTTGCCAGCAATGGCAGAACGGGTATGGGCGGCTTTGATTTATATGCAGCCGCGGGTAGTTGGAAAGGCCCCTGGGCCGAACCCCAAAACCTCGGCTATCCCGTGAACTCCGTTAAAGATGACATCTATTTTACCAGCCGTGGCGAACGCCTGCTGGAAAATGCCTGGCTGAGCAGCGACCGTGGCTCTGCCTGTTGCCTCGAATTGTTTTCCGTAAACAAAACCTACAAAGAATATATTGCCACCACGGTGATCGATTCCGTTGTCCCCGAAAAGAAGCCTGATATTTTTGCCGGTAAGAAAACACTGGTAACACATAACATCCATTTCGCTTTCCGGAAAAAAGACCTGACTACCGACTCTTATGTTTACCTCGATGAGGTGGTGGCTTACCTGAAAGAAAATGAAGCGGGCAAACTGGAAATTGATGCACATACCGATGGCATAGGCACTACGGCATTCAACCTGCATTTGTCTCAGCAGCGCGCCGAAGCCTGCGTGGAGTACCTCGTAAAAGCAGGCATCGCCCGCGAACGCCTCGTAGCAAAAGGGTATGGCGAATGCTGCCCGCTGGAAAAAGAACATACGGCAGCGGGGAAAGACAACCCCGCCGCCCGGGAAAAGAACCGTCGCGTGGAAATGAAGCTATTGAACTAAATGTATAAATTCTTATTCGTACTGGCGCTGGTTATAGCCGGCATGCAATTGCCTGCCGCCGGGCAGGACCTGTCGCACAAGGGAAGAAGTTTCTGGATCGCTTATCCCGATCCCGTCCAAAGCGTGCGCATGGTGTTATACTTCGGCGCGGGCAACCGTGCCGCCACTGTAACCATCACCGCTGCCTGGGAAACCGGCTCCTCGCAGAAGGTATACAACGTGCCGGCCAACAAAGTAATTGCGTCCGACCTGATGCCGCAAAACATTGTGCTGGCCGATATCGCCGTTCGTGAAAAAACATTTGCCCGCAGCATTCACATCGAAAGCGATGTGCCCATTGTGGCTTATGCCCATTATTATAATTCCGAATATTCCGGCAGTACCCTGTTGATACCGGAAGAAACCTGGGGCTATGCTTACCAGGCGATGGACAGCCCCGATGATAACAACGGTTTTATATGCGTGATAGCCTCGCACGATAATACCCGCGTGGAAATTACGCCGGTGGTGACTACCAGCCTGGGCAAGCCGGCCAATACGCCTTTTACCGTGAACATTAACAAGGGGCAGGTGTACCAGTTTCTCAGTGGTTCGGGGGAGCTCACAGGAAGTAAAATACGGGCGGTGTCCAACGCTGCCGGGGCATGCTATCCCGTTAGTGTGCTATCCGGCAGCCTGGGCGCGCCCATTTGCGGCATGACATCTGATTTTATCATCAACCAGTTACTCCCCAATCAATCGTGGGGCAGGCGTTTTGTCACCGCACCTTTTTCTACCAGCCTGAGCAACGGCAATTCTTTTAATACCGGTATTTACCGTGTGCAGGTAAGCAATCCGGCTACGACGGTAAAGGTAAACGGTACGCCATTGACCGGCCTCACCAATGGTCTTTTTTACGAGTTTCGCAGCAATACCGCCGATTATATAGAGGCCGACCAGCCTGTTATGGTGGTGCAGTTTATGGGCTCGCAAGCCGTGCAAGGCGGCAATTGCCAGTTTTATGGCGTCGGCGATCCGGAAATGATTTCATTGAGCCCGCTGGAGCAGGCCACCAGCCGTTCGGATTTTTATCTTCCTTACCAGGGCGATATACTCTACAACTATCTTACGCTGGTGATCCCCAACAAAGGGCTTCCATCTTTGACAATCAATGGCAGCAGTACATTCAGTTATGTGTTTGCACATCCTAACCTGCCGGGTTATACGGTGGTGGTGAATCGCTGGATTGCCGCCGGCAAATCGTGCACCGTGCAAAGCGATTCCGCCTTTACCGGCATCACTTATGGCCTTGCACCCTGGAATACCTATGGGTTTAATATTACTTCGTTGAAAAACCTCACCGGTATGGTGGAATTGAGCAATAAACCCGATGCGGGCCTGTTGAAAGATTCCACCTGCGCCGGTATGCCATGTAAGCTGGTATTTAAAACGGGCGATCAGCCAACACGCATCGAATGGCAGCTGGGCAATATTCCCGGTTTATCGCCCAATGCCAATGTGGTGCTCAATAACCCGGTGCCCGACAGTACGGTGGTTGAATATGGTCATGTGTATTACATTTATTCTACGCCGTTATATTATACTTTCAACACCCCGGGAATTGTTACTGTGCCGGTGCAGGTGACCATGTCTTCCATCGATAACTGCGATCACACGCAAACATACACGGGCTATCTTAAAGTAAATGCTTCGCCGGTGGCGGCTTTTGGTTTTAGTCCTTCCGTGATATGCATGCCCGATGGAAAAGCGGTATTTACCAATCAAACCAGTTATCCCGATGCCGGCGCCGCTTTGCAATACCAATGGGATTTTGGCGATGGCGTTGGCAGCGTGCAGGCAAACCCGGTGCATTATTATACATCGCCTGCCGTGGTGCCGGTAAGCCTGGCGGTATCGTCACCCAATGGTTGCAGTGATACGGCTTTAGGACGAATATCCATATATACGGTGCCTGCAGTCGATGCCGGCCCGGATATGACTGTTCAGGAGGGGAGTGGTGTAACACTTCAGGCAACGGCCGATGCGGCGGTACCCGTTCAATGGTCGCCTGCTGTTTACCTCGACAATGCAAAAACGCTCACGCCGGTGGCCAGTCCGCCTGCCAGTCAATTGTATTATATAACCGCCACCGCCAATCAATGTTCCGGCCGCGACAGTGTATGGGTGAAAGTAATACCCCGGCCCGATCCCGATATCAATATCCCCAATGCGTTTTCACCCAATGGCGATGGCATCAATGATGTGTGGGAAATAACCGGTCTCAGCAGCTATGCCACTGCAACGCTGCAGGTGTTCAACCGCTGGGGGCAAAAGGTATTTGAGTCGACGGGTTATACCCGTCCCTGGGATGGCAGGTTGAATGGGCGGCCATTGCCGGTGGGCACTTATTATTATGTGGTGGAACCGGGGCATAAGAAACCGCGGCAGAGTGGGGCGGTGACCATTCTCCGGTAACCATTTAATCAACCGGTATCACCCAATTGCCGGGCGGGCGCTATTCATTTTTACGTTATTTTTGCTTACAGGAAGCCGCTATAGTACCAGCTCCCGGTACGGGGTAGCTTCGATATATAAAAAAAATACAATCTTTCCCACTCCCGATAAGGGGGACATTTAGGGGACATTTCAAACTTTCTTCCGGTTCGGGACTACGTCAAGTCTGACATTTTGACCTGCCTACAGCGTGTGTAGTTCGTTTGGAAATCGTATCCAGTTTGCCCAATTGGACGAACTAGACACGAACTAGATACCATGTACACACGATCTAGAATGCCTTCGATCTGCCTCCTGGTAGCCATTTTGTCACTACGTCAATCATGAAAAGGGGCGTGGCGGCGGGTTGTGGGGCGTGCAGCGTGGATCATTTTTTTGCCATCTATAGAAAAACAATTTTTTCTAACGCATTAAATTTTTATTTTATGGCAAAGATCCCATTTGGTATTCTCGGGCCGGTTATCGGCTCCCTCGGTCCGGTAACCGGTAAGACCTGGAAAGACAAAGCTACATTATCTTCCCATCGCAAGCCTGCAAAAACCGATAAAAATCCTACGCCGGCGCAGCTGAACCAGCGGGAGAAATTTGGGTTTGTAAGCAGGTTTCTCAACGGCCTGGGGCCGTTGGTGAAAAAGACGTTTAAAGAGCTGGCCAATGGCAAGACCGAGTTTCAATGCGCCGTATCCTATAACGTGTCGAACGCCGTTAGTGGCGTACATCCCAATTACACCTTGCATTACGAACTGGTGTCCGTGGGCCGGGGCACCCTGCCCAACGCGGTGCTGCCGGAAGCGAAGCTGGGTGATACCCCCGGTGACATCCGTTTTGTCTGGGCTGATAATACCGGCATCGGTACGGCCGCTGCTTCCGATAAGGCTATTGCGGTTATTTATGTAACCAATCGCGATGCCTGGGCACGCTATGACCTGGAAGCAAAACGCAGCGATTGTTCTATCGTGCATAGTTTAACAGGCATACAAGGAACGGTGCATACCTGGCTGGTATTTGTGTCCGACAATGAGAAGGCGTCTGATAGTGTGTATACAGGAGCGCTGGTCTTATAAACCGGTGGCACGGATATGCCGGATGGATGTGTGTAGTGCGTATTCTTGCCTCCGTGTCTTATAAGTGGCTGATTTTAAGTCGTGTATCGTAATTAGATCTTTAAATATATCAGAAAAATGTCTTAATTTTACACCGGAAATCGATTTTATGGACAATAAGGTTATACCCATATTATTACGTTACGGCGGAGCAGAAAAAGATACTTCTGAAATGACCGGGGAAGAACTGCAGAGAGCAGCTTCTTCTATTTTACGGAGAGCCAGGGAAAAAGCTTTTATTAAGGGCAGACCTATTGTATTCAGTGAGAAAGGGAAAATATATGAAGAATGGCCGGATGGTCGAATAATAGAAGTTAAAGCTGCCGGATAGATATGCCTACTATTTTCGTGATTGCCGGGCCGAATGGAATCGGTAAGACCACTTCTTCTTACGATCTTGTTTCACGAAATATTCCATTAATCAATTCTGACGAAATAGCAAAAGAAGCCCGCATTGCCGGGATGCTTTCCGTAAATACACAGGAATATAGTAATCAGGAAGCTGCGCGCCTGGTGGATGAGCAATTGAATCAGCGTAAATCTTTTGCCATTGAAACAAACCTGGCGGATATCGAAACCTGGAAATTTATTTTAAAGGTTCAGGAGCTAGGTTATGAATTGCATATAAAATATATTTCAACAGATAAACTCGGGTTATTAAATAGCAGGATAGAACAAAGAGTTCTGTTAGGAGAACATTTTGTACGACCTGATATTGTCGAACAAAGATATATTTCCAGTCTTAAATTACTTAATCATTATTTTGACAAGGCAGATATCCTGGAATTATTTGATAATTCTAAAACTCTGAGTTTGATGGCAGAGGTCAGGAAGGGACAAGTGATTGTAATTGCTGACCTTTTGCCGGATTGGATATCTTCTTATTTAGGTGAACATTTAAAGCCGCCCAATAACCAGGAATCTGGTGTACGCAATTTATCCAACCTTGACGCTGTACGGAAAAAGTATGAGGAACTTAAGAAGAAATAACATACATCCGGAAGGTTTGCTAATTGGTCCCCCAAATATATCTATCTCTCTCTCACTATTCAAAATGCTGCTTTCAATAAATATAGGAACCCAATAATATAAAAATACCTCCCGCCAGTTCCCGGCAGGAGGTATTGATTTGCACTTATTTGTGCCTGATAGTATTGCTTCGCGTTCTAACTCTTGCAGAACGACAACCAATCCTCTACATTGCCATGCTGGTTTTCTCCATCCGTGAGCTTCAGTTCTGCCGACAGTATGATGGTATATGCGCATTTGTTCAACGTATTGACCGGCACCAGTGCAGGATTATGCAATTCGGTGGCGGTACCGAATGTTTCAGGTACGGAGCCGGCCGGGGCCACATTGGTGATGGAATAAGGTCCGCCGGGGCCATACAGGGTCAGGCTTACGCCGCCGAGGTTGGGATTAGCCGCGGTATAGTTAACATGGAGGGCATTGGTAATGGGTGTGCAGCCCGTACCGCCGCCACCGCCAATCATTTCCTGCACATCGATACAGGCTACGCCCATTTCGGAAGAGGCCTGCGGCATCCAGGAGCCGAATTGCGGCACATTCTGGTACACCGTATTGAACATGGCAATGGCATTGGATACACCTGCCACCACTTCGGTGGCTGCATTGCCTGCTTCACGTTTTATCATCCGGATTTTAAAGAAACGGTTCTGCTGTAAAGGCGCTTTGGTGGTGGTCGACTGTCCCTGCACCAAACCAGCCATATCCACCGTAGCGCCATTCAGCGTAGCGGTTAAAAAACCCAGCACCTGCCCGTTGATATTGGGTGCAAAATTGCTCGCCTGGGGCACGGCAATCCATCCATCGGCATCCACGCCGCCGCCGGGCCCTGCCGTGTAGTCGGTGATCAGGATGGGGTTCATTGGATCGCCGGTGAGGGTAAAGAACGTGCCTATAACGGCATCGTACATTTGCACGGGTTTTATTTTTTTCCAGGGACCCAGCAGCGCACCGCCGGGACCGGCTGTTTCTACCGTATCGAAACTGTATTCCAGCGGCTGGCCATTCAGCTTCTGCGCAAGATTGCCCCGCAATGAAATATTGCTGAAGAAAGCCTGCCCCGAAGGTGTTTTACCTGTGCCGGCTGCAATAACATTCGGGTTGCCGCTGGCAACGATTTCGTTGATAAAATGGTTACCGTTGTTACCAATTTTTGTAAACGAGGCCGGGATGTTGATCGGCGGCACAACGATGTCTTTCAGGCAGAGGGTTACACACAGGCAATACCCTACATTGTTCCGGCGGTTGGCAGCTGTTTCGCCCTGGATGGCTACGCCATTGAACTCATATTTGAAATATACATCGGGCCCGCTTTTAAACGTGAGCGGCAGGCCGGGATCGGTTTCCACATTGATGAGCGGCGATAAAAATGTTTGTTTGAAATCGATGGAGCTGTAATCAATCCTGAAATGACCGTTGGCATCCGTCACGGCGCTGCCCAGGTTATCGTCGGTCAGGAAATCGGCGTCCCAGGCGGTTACCTTTACATTGGGGATGGGTGTTTTCGTGCCGCACACATACAAGTGACCGCAGATGACCCATGCATCGAAGAAATGGCCCCTGATGTAGCACCACCATTTGGCGGTAACGCAATATTGCCACTGGTAATAAGCGTATTGCTGTTCTTTTTCTATTCTCCACTGTGGGTAGAGTGTGGTAAGATGAAACTGCAATGGTTCCCTGCGGGGTGGCCTGGGCGGCGTGCGGGGAACGGTGCCGCACACAAAATCAATGTCGAATGCGGTATTGGCATACTTTTCATCGAGCGTAAACTCGAAATTGCCTTTTTCATCCGTTTGGGTGGTGGCAATCAGCAAATCTTTCCGGGCGTTCTGCTCTTCTTTGGTTACCAGGCGAAAAGTGTCTTTCGTACTGGCCACAGTGTTTTCTATCACCCGTTCTTTTTGCCAGGGAATATAGAGCAATACCTGGATGCCATAAAGCGGTTCGGAACAATCTTCACAAAGATAGCCACACAGGGATCCTTTGAACTTGTAGTTCATAAAACGTCTTTTTTGTTATTTGTGTTTTTTGCCTACTCTGTTCCCTTTTCGGCTTCGGGGGCTACTTCCACAGCGGGGGAGGGAGATATGGTTACCCGGGAAAAGAGTAGTCGTTAAATTATGGGCAGGTGTAAACAAAAACAGGGAACAAAATGGAATAAATGCGGGCAGGTACCACAAATAAGAGGCGCGGGGCGCTAATTGCTGCACCATTCTTCTAACGTCAATACGGCTGCCTGGCGTGGAAAGACTTTATTGGTAAGAACGTTGTGCACTTCCGTGTCCCCATCCGTACAGCAGTCCGACAATACCGTAATGCGATAATCTTTATCCGCAGCTTCGCGTAAAGTGGATAACACAACGCCGCTGGTGGCAACACCTGTAAGAATAATATGTTGGATACTCCCGGCGCGAAGCACAACTTCAAGATCACTCCCGGTAAATGCGCTGACACGACGTTTGGTGATGATGATTTCGCCCGCTAACGGAGCGACCGTATTGTCAATTTTCATCCCCTCCTCCATGTTTGCATTGGCCGACCTTTCTTTGCTTGCCGAAAACATTTTATTGTTCATGCTAACCTCCGGCATTCCAGGCCTGAAACCAACGACAACAAACAGAACCGGTATGTTTTGGGCGCGGGCATATGCAATGGCCTTCGACACTTTACCGGTGATTTCATTGTAATCCGGCAGATGACGAATAACAGCCGATTGCATATCCATCACAAGAAGGGCCGTGTTTTGATTGTTTCCGTCCATAAAATGCTAATTAAGAAGTTTATTCACCAGGAGGTTAAATGTCTCGTATTCATCTTCACTGAGAAGCGAAGCAAGGTATTTCTCATATTTTGCCAGCACACCCCCGGTCTGTTTGGCCAGGTTCTTTCCTTCCATCGTCAACTCAATCCTGGTCACCCGTTTATCCTGCTTATCCGTTACAACCTTGACTATACCTTTTTCGCTGAAAACGGAGATGGTCCTGTTAACAGAAGCTTTATCCCGCAGTAACCGGGTTCCAATCTCCTTTTGCGAGAGATTGGGTGAGCCATGCAGCAACCGGAGCACCGATAGCTGGTCCATATCCAGGGGGAAATCCTTTTCCCTGAAAAGCCTGTCACATTCGCGCAGCACCTTCAATCGCAGGGCGCCAATCCCGGCAATAAGCGGCGTAGATTTTATGTAATCGCCCATACTCGTTTATTGAACGAAAATAGGCAATATGGTTGATACTATCAATCATTATTCCGGGCCTTTTTAAAAAAACGGGGGAAATGATTATTAGGGGAAATTGGTTAAATTGCCTTATGAAAACCATCCATGAAACGCCTGCCGGTGGCATTGAGTGTGTAATGGTGAGGCATACGTCCAAAGAACGTGCCTCCACCGGGTCGGGGAGCTCATCCCCGAAAAGACTCAGCAACAGGGAAGGACTTATAAGCCTTGTTTCCTTTATAAAGGACACCAGTACATCGAAAGGAACGGTTGTTACAACGGCAGACATAGCCGGAAAAATAGCCATCTCTGCAGAAGCGCTGAATGCTTACCTGGACGGTACGAAGAAGACGCCGGGTAAGATTTCAACAGCAATCATGGTGGCTTATGAAGATTTATTTAATTCCTGCTACAAAGAAAACAGCCGGAAAGGATTGGAAACCAGCATTGTTTTAATAAGGAACAGGGGCCTGGCGGAGGGAATGAATATCACCCTGGAGGATATGGCGGGAAAAATAGGGATATCCCGGGAACAAATGTTGGTTTATTTAAAGGAAGGATATGATGCGAAGGAAAGCATATCGTTTAAATTAGAGTCCGCGTATAAAGCTATTATTAAAAATGTGACGAGGATAAAGATAACAGAGGACATTCATATGATAATATCGCCGGGTTCAATGTAATTGTTTTGCCTGCTTTCGCCGCCTGTAATCCCTTATATTTAATACAACGCTTAACGCTGCACTCACCAGGAATACAATCAAGGTGCCCTTTTCCACCAACTGCTCATTAAGGTTAGCCCCCGTCATTTTAAGAATAAGAAAATGGATATAGGAGTTGGAAGGATTTTCATACCCCAGCTTTTCCCGCACCAGCCAATGCCAGTGCGTACAAACGCAATAACCCCAGCCATACCAGATGCCCAGCACGAACCAGGAGAAGCTGGTGAGCAGCAGCGTGACCAGGTGCGCCTTCCGGGTGGCGCGGAAAGCCCAGCCAACGATGTTAAACAACGTAAACACGGTATGAAAGACAAAGAAAAATATGTTGAGGAACTGGTACACCATACAACAATGTATTAAATGTACGCGACAATTTTTTATTTCCCTATCTGTGGTTATTGCAATGCAGGTGCCAATAGCTCAAATTAACAAGTACTAAATTTTTGCAGCCGCCCAAAAACCTATAAGGTCTTCAGCAGCGATTAAAAAAAAGGCAGCGATTCAGAGACCTTATAGGTTTCTCGTCTTATCGCGAAAACCGGAGTCCATTTTATTTGTTCAATAAATGATTGACAAATAGTTGTTTAATGAATCAATAAGTCATTGGTGTAAATTAAATGCTAAATTATTTAGTATAAGTGCTTACCTTAGATCCGGGTTTTAATCGAACGATGAAAGCCTGTCCGACCAACATGTTTAAAATATAACCGCTGATAAATCAGCCAACTCAAAAGCTACATGATCGCTTCTGCAAAAAAGGATATTATCCTTCAATTGCAAAAGGACCTTC
>Ga0307509_10005696_pt1 | contig 17181 bp, 16 predicted proteins | sample 10_EM_MG_FD_202245 | JGI IMG/M metagenome (GOLD analysis project Ga0307509, IMG submission 202245) | Populus trichocarpa ectomycorrhiza microbial communities from riparian zone in the Pacific Northwest, United States - 10_EM | ecosystem: Host-associated > Plants > Roots > Unclassified | place... | reverse complement strand
GCGGGAGAATCATACATGATCTTGATACTGTATATAGAAGATATAGAAGCGACTTTAAACCCACATCATGAGTTCGCCAGACCAGTGAGGCGTGATACGTGATACGTGAGATGTGAGATGTGAAAAAAAGAGTGCTGCTACCCCAGACGCCCGCAGACCGACGTCTGAGAAAGCAGCGAATTAATTCAGGTTGAGAGTACTCGAGCGGGGATGAGGGGCGGGATACGTCAGGACGCAGAGAAGAAGCGAAGCGGAGCGAGCACGATCAGGAGGAAGAGGCGACGAGTGGGAGAATCTGGGGTAGTCTGGACGTCGGGAGAACGCGACGTTGCGTCAGGACGTAAGGAACGTTGCGACGCAAGTCAGGACGCACAGGACGCACGGGACGCAGAATATCCGGCGCTTGCGTCAGGACCCAACGCCGGCGGATCAGACGCAAGATCCGTTTTTGCTGATGTAGCTGTCAGTACCCATGTAGTCAACCATCTGAAACATTTTACCATGGATGTATGCAGTCGGGTTTAGTGGCTTAGTATAGCCAAGTAGATTTGCCAATCTACTAGTACTAGCCTCAGGTAGCTTGTAGAAACAAAACTGCTACTAGGCCAGTGAGTTCTAATCGGTACTACCTCTGCAGTTTGCATGTTGGTTGGCCACTGGCATTACACCAATAGGAAGGAGTGTTCACTTCTGCAAATGTAGTTAGAGATACATGACTGAAACCACCTCCTATTTGTGGTGATAGTTAATATCCAAGTGGTCTGACTGCCTCTGGGGAACCCACCCTAGGCTGGTGAGTTGGACAGCCCGAGCTGAGCAGGGTGCTCACAAAGGTCAGAATGGGTGAGTGAACTGGGTTTTCTACGTGTTTTTAGATTCTTGGGGAAACTTGTAGAACTGTGAAAACTTCTAATGGGCGGTGGATGATAACCCCCTGATGGTTGAGGGTCAACTATCGTACCATTTCATCAATCCCTGGGCAAATGTAGGTCCTGAGATTTGATACAAAAATAAAGTCGCACAGCACAGATAGGGGGTGAGGAGGAGCAAGCTATTGACCAAATTACTTTAAGAAGCCGCCGTATGCCTCTTTTAGGCCTGTAGAGTTTGGTATTTCCCCCGAGCAAACCCCATCATCCTATTTGCCCATCATAATCCTTCTCGGTCCCCTGGCCCCAGCTCATTTCTTTTAATGTCAAGGTTGCTTAAATCGCCATTTTCCCGAGGGAGTTTCCTCGGAGGGGTTTCAGCTTTCTCGGAGGGGGGTCTTCTGGTTTCCCAAGGCCCAGGGCCCAGTTCCTTGCTGGGGGAAGAGCGCCGAATGAACCAGTGTTGGCGTGACATGTGCAAATGTCACGATGGGCTGCAGTCGGTTGCTATTGAACTTCCTAGTCTAGACCACAGGCTGGATGTAATAACACTCCCGATTTTAGAGGTTATTCACCGGATCGCAGTATCACTCGCACTTGCCCACAAAGCCATCGGTCTTGTTTGATTCGTCAGGCCAATTGTTAGAGCTTACGAGTTCACACACTTCCCTGAGTAAGCCATTGGACAGCTCATGAGGCAAAGCCAACATTACGGTCATGCGCAGTCGTCCCAGACGCTCGCATGTCCTAGATACAGACAGCCCGGCTGATCGGTATTTCATATGCTTTAGGATTCCCCAAATTGCTGTTCCGGGTCACACACCCAACGCCAACCGAGCCACCCTCACAAGCCTGCAGTAGGGAAGGCCTGTGAGCTCACAGGTCCCAGCTCAGGCGTCGGTGGCTTTTTACTTCTTGGACCGCCCGAAGGTCAAAGCCTTGCTGAAATTGGAGCTGAAATCCGGTGTTCTGGCCCCATCTGCAATAGGTGATCAGACAGTGGTTAGAGCTGAGACCGTCGAGTGAGCTTTTGTGTTTCAGATTCACGCTATATGCAGAAGCAGCGGTTGCTACTGGTCCCAAACTGATGGGCCGGCGCTAATCGGTGAGAAAATGGCGTGAGTGTTCTTTAGCAACCGGGTTTTTTAATGCCGGTGCAAACTTGGATGCCAGCGATTGCGATTCGATGGTGATCGAGTACTCCGATTCTCTAATACGCTTCTCTATGCAAGGTCCGAGCCATGCTGGGATGTGGCTCCTCCTGCTGCTGGTGGCTAAATCTTAGCTGGTCTAGGGCCCCGCCCCTCGCGAGCGCTGAGGGGTCGACTCCACTTGAGCGCAGGAGTTATATATCTCAATTCGAGCTAACCAGTCTCATCGGAAGTCCAAATTATAGTAGAGTGAGCTTGTATGCATTCACTCCACCCAAGAACCCAGGCCTCACTTGAGTCTGGGGATCGGTTTTGTTCCGAAGTTTTCTCCAAACAACCCATGCAAATCCCTGGGGGATTGCATCTCCGAGGTTTGCGGACACCAGTATCCCGCTTCAATGCATAATTTAAGTGCTCGTAGCTGCAATGGGATTGTGTAACTTGACGGACTTTTTTGACTAGGATAGAGGGGCCAGTAGAAGATCTTTAGGCGAAAATCTACGATGTGGTGGCAACCCTACTGCCGGAATAGCAGCAGGGGATTTGATCGGGGGGGTGATGCCTTGGCTCCCGGAGAAACCCCATGGATGCCCATGTGAAGCCCATTGGAAGAACACAAAAAGCCACGGGAGAACTCCCCAGTGAGATAAGGTCTGCAGTCCCACCTCGGTTCTATGGAACTCTTTATATAAGGAAACCTCGCTATTACGAATGAACCCTCTGGGGATTTACACCCCTGCTCCCATACAAACGTGCCTCGCTATAAGTAATTTCTCGCAAAACCTCGTTATAACGAAGGGAGAATCCGGAAGCCAGGAAGTTTCCTATAAGGAGATGCGACTGTGGAGAAATTCCACACCCAAAAGCTGAAGTTCATCTGATATTACAAATGCTGTAAAGACTCATGAAATCAGCTATTCCCACCGGGCAGGATGAGCTTAGTTTGACGAGTTAGCTGATTGCGAGTGCCAATTAAGAAGGCCCAACAAATTCTGAGAGCTGAACTTATCCCGTGTCGGGCACACCCCAATCCTTCACAGAGAAGCCTTTGTCTCAGAATCCGAAGATTACAAAGTTGACAGGGATAGTGAATTTCACGAGCTTTTAAAGTGCTAGTACTCGAGATCGCTGCCGTGGCACCACACTATCCCCAATGGCCGGGGTCCGAGGAATCTGTTCGGTACAGTGGGCGACCCAGGACAACAGATGCAAAGGGACTCGGGACTCACAGGGGTTCATATGAGACAGCAAGGTGCAAGTATCTGGGCTATCGGGATCCGGGGTAGTGGGGTGTGACTCTACGTTGTTCAGTTGGATAATTTTCCTACCGGAACCTCGTGTCTGGCAGTTTTTCCGGGACAGCTACCACACAGCCGGTAGTTTCCGGTACCACACCCCGCTGCCTAATAATTCGATCCAGGAACAGAGGTGAGGGGAGGGCTGTCCCAAAACGGCATATCCGTAAATGATTCAACAGGGATTCAATTCTTGTACCCAGAGAGCCGCGGTCCGATGCTTTTAATAAGCTTCTCGAATGGAGTTCAGGGAACCTCTTGGAGTTTGTTCCCAGTTTCATTGACCATGACTTTCTTTACCCTCGCTCTTAGCTTTCACCGAGGTGCCTGGGGAAGCCCCTAGTGGATTGTGCTAGACGCGGTGGATAGTAGAGAAGCGGCACCAAGCAGCCTTGGGATAAGCCACATATTTTGTTTCTCCGTTATCTCAGAGTACTGACGAGCACGCAAGTCTCCCTCCGTTGATCCCGCAAGCATCCTAGAAAGCGCGGCACACCCACTACTTTTGTCGGGTCATCACCCAGCACAAAATTAGGGCAAAGCAAGTGTATTATATCATTTGTTCTGTGAAATGTTTATCAGTGAGGGTAACTGAATGAATAAAACTTGTCGGGTTGGGGACTTATGCCCTTGCCGAATAATGTGATAGGAACACGCAGTTTATCCTGCCTTAGGGTCACCTCTAAATACAAGAAAACAAGGACGGGCAAACCAGAGAATTAGAGTGCTAGAGTATCCAGGGAAAGTGGGTGGATGGGCAGAAAAGAGATTAGCGGTAAGAGTGGGCTAGGAAGAAGTTCGGACACACTCGCAATTGAATGACCTTCGCTGACACAACCAATATTGCATGAAGCCAAGATCTGAGAAAAAGCAGCGGAACCCTTGGTGGTAACTTATACAAGAGCAGCCGTTCTCACAAGCGTCGTTTAATCACGGGTCGGAAGCTAGCTGTAGAGAAGCCGGCAGTGCAAACGTAGGAAAAAAGGTCGCAGGGGAAAAAAATGCTGTGGGGAGGAAAAAGAAAACTAGATTGGACAAAAACCAGTCCTCCTCTGTCCGGCGGCCCTGGGTCTACCCCGTCTTTGACGACGCCAACGCCATCCTGACAGCCTTGGCACCGCCGAGCCCAATGCAGGAACCAACCTTGTTGGATGGTCTTAGGCGGTTGAACTGGACGACTCGAAGCACCATCTATCCTGCAGTTCCCATGGTGGGACCGTAAGAGGCAGGACCGTAAGAGGCACTTTCAGCGTGCGGAGGAGAGATGATTGGTGCGTTGGCTGGATTAAGAATAACGACTTCGTGCAGGGATTTAGCGTCCCAGAGAGTGCTCATAGCGGCTGACTGGAATACAGTACGTCCGGGTGGGTGTCCTTGGAGACTAATAATAATAACCTTATTCTAGAGGAACTAATGGACAGGGTATGCTCTGTGGTGATGTTAGCTGGACCACACTCAGTGCCCTGCTGGCTGGATTTGGTCACAGAATGTCACTCGGGTAGATTAGATGGCGTGCAAAATGGCGCGGGGTTAGTTGAGGTGAGATACGGTGACCCGGAGAAACATCATTGGAAAAAGCAAATATCCGCTTGGGACTGTTCATTTTGTGAGTGGTTTCGATTGTGTAATACGGTGCAAGAGTAATTGTGAAAGCGACCGTAACAGACTAACATCCCGGAGGAATTATAATCGCCTAACCAAGACCAGTGCTTATCATCCCCGTTCCAGCCCAGGGGCAGAGCAACACGCAATGCAACCCATCCATTATTATCAAGCAAAAAGAGGAAAAGTTTCGAAGAAAAAAAATGAACTTGACGCAAAAATCCACAGCATTCACAAATCCCATCTAGAAATTAATCACACCTCTCTGTCTTTCAGCGGCTTCTGCGCAATAATGAGATAGCTACCAGCCATTAGTCCTACCCACAAAAAATCCGTAGAAAAAAAGGGCGCATACTGCAAATTATAAATATGTATCCGCTTATTCCTCAATTCCTTCCTTGCATCCTGGCAAAGCTCGAGTGCCTCCTCAGCAGACATCTCATGAACCCTAGTTAGTAATGCCAGCCCGAAAGCCTCAAAGCTCGTCTCGCAATTCAACAGCGCAAACCTTCCCAATTCCTTCATCTTCGGATCTGACGGCCAAGGTGCCCAGGGCAACTTCACCAACTTCTGGGAAGCATTCGTGAACCCAACTTCCTCCGCGATTCCCTTTAGGGTGTGCGCCACATTCATTACTCGTCCGATTTTAGCAGCCGCCGAGTTCATCAGGCGTAAATAGGTCCTAATCGCGCATTCTTTCGGGTAGCTATTGTCGTCGCTTATCACGTCGGTTGCGTATTCGCTAAGTTGCATCCAGCCACCAGGCTGAAGATTTTCGTAGACTTGCTGGATGTATTCCCGCCAGTCCGCTAGCGCGCCCGAAAGGTGGCGGGAGTGGATGAAGTCGAAGGAGTTCTTGAATTCAGGTTAGGCGTGAGTTTGGCTTCGATAGGTTGGGCATTGGGGGAAGAGAGGAAGAAACCTTTGTGAATGTCCAGGGACTTGCGGCGTCGTCAACTTCGAAGCGGCAGTTCGGCGGGACCCTGGAATAGTCACACCGTTCAGTAACTCCATTTTCCCTTCCGTTTACATTTTTAAAGTTCTTCCTTTCATGGGGAGACGAACCATAGCGGTTGGATAGGGCTAAGGTCCGTACCAATGACCTCCGCAGAAGGATATTCGCTAGGAATGACAACTCAGCAGCCATAATGATTACCTATCACCCATCGGACGAAGGAAGAAAACCCACTTTGCAATGTCGATAGCCCAAATCCCCGTCCCAGTACCAATATCCAATATCTTTTGCGGATTGTCGCCGATAGGAGCCATGTGCAGTTTCCCATCTAGCATCATGAGGTAGATATGATGCATCATGTCCAGGCGGTCTTGCTCCGTCTGTAAAACCAGAAGCTCAGGTTAGTAAAATTAGACTTTGATTTGCGATGGGAGCAGAAGGAAGGCCAACCTCATCATTTGGCATAAGATAAGAGCCCTGTCGATACCGATGATACCGTCTCCCTACAAGCAAACAAACCCCAATCATGAGACAAACGTGTACAAACAAAGGATGGAACAGGCAAACGAACCATTCTCGTACTCGTAGTCTAGGATGCTAGAATTTAAAGATGTAGTTTCGCTCCTGGTGATGCCGTCAGCCTCTCTTTACAGGACAGGGGCCGGGAATGCTCACACGTCGTTACTAAAGTAATTCTCATCAGAGTCCTACCCTGGGTCAGTTGGGAGAAGAGGAGATCTAGGAAGTGAATGAAGGAAAAGGTCAACACACATCTTGAGAACTGGCTGCTTCGAGGGGGCTAAGTTCGGGGTGGTCTCCTGCCGCAGTGCCAGTGTTTTCTTCGCTCTGGGACATGATTGGATGAGGTTGTGTTCGCCTGTGGGAGGAGGGCGTAGACGGATGGATGGCTGCTCAGTCCGACAGCTTCTAAATGGCGCAACTCAAGGTATGAAGGGAGAAGAGTGTCGCACGGTACGCGTTCAGCGATGGGGTCTTTATACTTGTGATAAGAAAAGTTTGCGCCATGAGAAAGAGGGTAAGGGAGGGTGCAACGACACACCGTTACTCAAGTACCCACATCCCGGAGTCTTACAGCAGAACAAAAGCGAGGGGGTAGAGTGCTGCGCAGCAGTGGAAAAAGGACAATCTGCCTCCTTCCCTCCCCATGAAGGACTTCCAAGAAGCGAAGAAGGAAAAAAAAGGAAAGATAGTGGAACGAAACGTAATCCCAGGGAGTACAGTACAGATCTCACGCCTTATCAATAAACTACTAACCTCCCACCACCACCTTTACCATCACCCAGCATAACCTTCCAAGCACTCGCTACTCGTACCCACCAACTTCCCACCATCACCACGACAACCACCATGACAACCACCACCACCACAATCAGTACAAGCGCGCAATTCATCATCCCTTCGTTCGTTTTCAGACCCTCGCGCTAAGTACGGTTCATAACTTTATTCTTATAACTAAATAATGGAGATACCGCCACTCCGTGGCTTACGATCACCAAACGGCAGTACAATCCCGAGGTACGCCAGCTCAACCTGCCTATCCCGCAGTACATCTGGAAAGTACCACCCGCGCGACCTGTGAGTACCCCACCACAGGGACTGGAGGTCCGGCCAGAACACAGCTATCTTCAAAAATAAAGTACAAAAGAAATCCACGGGCACAGCTGGCAGTGGAAGCGATCGATGGTGAAGCAACTAAAGAGAGCAAAGTTAGGGATAATTGTGACAACTATGATGTAAGAAGCATATGATGAATATGAAGGGTGGTGCCGGTATCCCCTTCACTGCTGAGATAGCTTGTTTGGGTAATCATGATATGAAAAACTTGGTGCTTCAGAGATTGTGTAGTGCTCAGAATAGTGCTAAGTGAGTACTGCTCAGTATTGTTATGATGGAAACCATGTTTTCTGGGTAGATTTGCCCCCGGCTATGGTACGAGTACGAGTACGGTACTTCGCTCGACCTTGACCCACCTCAGTGTGCTGTCTATCGTTACCTTTCGGGCACAACCATACTTTAGCTTTGCCCTAAACGCGAACTAAAATTGATGTGTCTGGGCTTAAAAAACGGGAAAGAACGAAGGGATTAACGGGAATCGTGTCCGTCATCGTGGGCCCTTCCACAAACTACCTATGCACTTCATCTTAAAAAGAAAATACCGCAAAGAACCAGAATGATCGAACCTTATGCTAAGACTTCCATAATTCCACTCTTCGGACAAAGAGGGAGAATCACAGCCAAAAGAACTAACTTTCAGCCTTCAGCTGAGACAAATAAAAAGGAAAAATGCAACAGACCCTGCTAAGAGAAACAGCCCCAAGGTCCTAGCGTGAGGTTTAATTACCCCACTTCCTACAAGCATGGTGCTGCATAAAAAAAGCTCCACGGTTTCCAGTGAAGGAGTGTGAAGCGTATCATAGAACCTCACTCAATTAAGCCTTCCGGTAGTTGTGGTTGGAGGAGGAGAGATGTCTAGGGCTGGGCTCAAGGAGCCTCCCACTAATCGGCCATTCGAATACTTCAAGCCTCACGATGAACTCCACATTACTTACTGTACTCGAGCAGGAGAGATGGATATTAATCTCGCATGCACCCTCCGATAAACTGAACACGATCTGATCCAGATGAGTTCTGGTATCCGATCCTTCCTTCAAGCGGAGAATTGTCCGGAAAGACCACGACTGGCTTACCAAGCAAGCCCCCCGCGGTGCGATACCTTACCGGCACAATGTAGGTATTGTCAATGTACAAATGAGGGTCGCACGGAAGTATCATAGCCAATAGACTAAGAGGTTTCGCCTAGAACTTAGGCACTTTGGAGGAAGGATATGGAACGTAAGTTTTCCGCCTACCGTATAATACCTCGTTCATTCGCTCTCACTCTCAACTCTAAGTTACTCTTCTCTACCCTCAACTAAAATCAAACTATCGGTAGAGACAAGCGTATAAGTAAAACATAATACGACTTCCTGATCCTCCCAAGGATCACCACACCTATCTCTGTGTTTGCCGCATGTCCCTGTTCCTCCGTACACTCCCGTTATAGCAAAGAAAAGAACATTGCGGGTAAAGACTTTTATAGAACATTCTCCCGTATCCGTTCCGTCTGCATATCTCCTGAACTATCCTTCCCACTCCCGTAACAAACCCAAACATATCCGTCTAACAACAGGTATTGTAGCATACCGTGTGTTGAGGGGCCGTTGTGGCCGGGACAAGCAGACCTTCATTCTAGCTTCGTAATAGTGTGTTAGTTACCTGGGGCGACTTTTTTTGAAGATTGACACCTTAATGAATATCTATGAACACTTGTTGCCAAGGAAATAAATAGCAATTAACGTGTCCTATGAGCTCCCTCCAACCAATATTTTGAATGAGCCCTGTACCCCAATATCTTGGGAAATTGAGGTATTATCATACCGCTTTCTCTCTATTGACGCGCAGAGGATCATCTGCTCTATCACATAATAGTCATAATTCTCATCAGAGTGGGGGTTGGAAATCCTTGGGCAGTTGAAGTTGGCAGTGTTCACCCGACATAGTGGTCCGGCCGCAGAGGTCACTCACCATACCAAGGAGGGCGCGAAGTTAACATATCTACAATACACGACACCATTATTTGTGGAGTGACAACGGGCATTCTGCGGGGAAGCTACTCGAGTACAGTATTATTACCGCGGACGAATGCGCCAACTAGGGAATACTTACTCTCATCAACTCCGAGACTAATCCCATGTGTTTAGTCTAGGAACTCGTGCGGTACTGTACCAGTAAGATAGTTCTAAAAAGCACGCGGGGAAGAGCGATTGCGCAAATGAGCCATGCACAGGAAACCCCGCCCTATCAAGCCCCCACGACCACACAATCAAAATGAGGACTGCAGAGAAGAAAGAAAAAAGCGCAGAAACTGAAAAAAGAATTGGAAGACTTCTCCTCTGCATTACCATCAACTGACTAACATCCCCTCGGTTTTCGGTGAAAATCTGCAACCTTCACTCACAAAACGGGTTATCCCTGTAAATGCTTTGCATTGGTCCGCGATAGGTACAAGTGGCAGGGATAAAGTTTCGTACAAAGCAGGGTTTATTTTGCGGGTTAACCTAAATTAACTGTTCGGTAACTTTCTAGGGGGTACTGTAGAGTCTGGCAGGTTGACAGAATTGCGAATTATCAGTGAATGTCAAACATGGTCACAGGGTTTAGGATTGTATGTGGGGAACGCGCTAATCGGTTGCAAGACCTTTTGCCTCTGAATCGCGAGATTAGCGACATGTGCTGGAATAGCGAATCGAAAAGGGCTTTTGCTGTGCCGTACAGTACTGCATTACCCGAGAAACCCTTGTGATTCGCTACCACTGTCAACCCAGATGGGGAGATGCCAGGGCTGGCCTAGTTAGGAAAGGATATACTGAATTATCCAGGATCGGTTTTGTTTTGTTTGACAGGTAAACGGAATTGCATACATAAATTAACGAGATCCAGCAGATCATGAAGAATAATTGTATATCGTAACAGGAGAAGGGAAACCCTTCCGCATGAATGTTGTCTCTGAAGCACAAACAAGAGGCGGGCCCAAGCAGCCAATCACAAGGGGTTTTATCTTAGCACTAGGCTCGGGTAGACTCGTAATTTTCGGATGTTTGTGAAAACGGCTACGATACATTGCATGGCATAACAATCGTGAGGCTCCCCACCAATCCTTGACCATGTGTAATAGCACCCGTTGTTCACAAACGCCAGGGAGTTCCGAGCACATGCGTCAGCTGTGATGCCCCCGTCCTCCCACCGCAGCTAAAGGAGTGCACCACACGGCACAGAACTCGTCCAGGACGGGAGTCCGAATTATTCTAACAAAAAACTTGCAGCGAGGTTTATCCCTTAAGCTGTTGAGACCTTCAGTCGGGATTGAAATATGTAGCACTAACCCATTTAAGCCATCGTGATAGAAAAAACCTGACGATCTGAAAGTGGTGTAGTGCTCAGAATACCTCAAAATCTGTACTGTTCAGTATGGCCATGATGGAAAAGAGCAATCGCGCGTAGATTTGCTCCCAGCTACCTAAATGAGTTAGTGCTACACATTTCAATCTGGACTGAATGTCTCAACAGCTTAAGGGATCCCTTCGTTCTTTTTCAGACCCTCGCGCTAAGTACGGGCACAGCTGGTAGTGGAAGCGATCGGTGGTGAAGCAACTAAAGAGAGCAAAGTTAGGGATAATTGTGACAACTACATGATGTAAGAAGCATATGATGAATATGAAGGTGCCAGTATCCCCTTCACTGCTGAGATAGCTTGTTTGGGTAATCGTGATATAAAAAACTTGGTGCTTCAGAGGTGGTGTAGTGCTCAGAATAGTGCTAAGTGAGTACTGCTCAGTATTGTTATGATGGAAACCATGTTTTCTGCGTAGATTTGCTCCCGACTATGGTACGAGTACTCGTACGAGTACTTCGCCCGACCTTGACCCACCTCAGTGTGCTGTCTATCGTTACCTTTCGGGCACACAACCATACTTTGACTTCGCCCTGAACGCAAACTAAAATTGATGTGTCTGGGCTTGAAAAACGGGAACGAACGAAGGGATAGTTGCAGATTTTGCTTGACCGGTGCATTCAGCAAATCGGGGTCATCGCCCCCATCAACCCACAGCTCTATCTAGTGACTGCCGACCAGCGGCTGGCATTGAAGGGATGGTCACCGGCGACAGCTTGCAATGCTGGGACATCCGCCTCAAGCAACGGAAGAAAAAGAAAGAAACCAGGGAAAAGAGGAAAAAGAAGGAAAGAAAGGAAGAAAGAAAGAAAGAAATGAATGAATGAATGAATGAATGAAAAACAAAACATCATCTACAGAACACTCAAGGCTTCCCACCATTCCTTCGAGGCGAAACGCAAAACTCACACCGCAAAATGCAAAACGGAGAACGCAAATTCCTCCCGATCTCCACACCTGCTTTCTCCCCCGTCCTCTCCAGCACCAAGAGTTCTACTATTAATGTACAGCACATGCGCCTCTTGTGCGCTTAGAGCGCCTACAACCCTGCCCACCCGAACCCTCCCAACATGTGCGCAATCCGCCATTGGACAGTCAATCGAAACGGAGATTGTGATATTGGCATACATCAATTATCGCATGCAGTAGGTAAGTAATTTGCTCGCGGGTGGGGCGGTGGGGGTGGGGGTATGGGGCACGGGGAGAAGCGTGGGCTTTCCCGCTCGCCATGCGCATAGATTTTGATGGGAGGAGAGAGGGGGGAGAGGAAGAGAAAAACTTGCGCAGTCCGAGATCAAGGGCCTGCAGGGTGGTTCGGGGGAATGGGGGAGGCCGGAGGACATTTCGGCCGGTAGGGTACAATAGGTAGTATGTGTCGACGAGCGAGCATGACGCAGGGCGAGGCTAAGAGAAGAGTCGGATATGCGCGAACTGAAAGAAGAGTGATAGCTTATGAACTGCCCCAGCTGTCTCCGATCTGGTGAACGAAAAAAAATGCCAAAATGCGGGGTGAGATACAAGGAGAGGCCAAATGTTACGTGTATAACCGATATTTAGGGTTAACCAACCAAATATATCGTTGTATGTTCAGGCTAATGGGCGCGTACCCATGTAGATGAGGCAGGTGGGTGAAAATTAACTTTAAGTCAACATGTACGGGTACCGCACTGTACCAGTAGATCTCGCTCTCTCCATAGAGCAATCAATCGCCCCCACCGAAACCCCTCATCCGATAGTTCTTCACAAGGATCCCCTTCCCTCCCATTCGGGGAGCCTTAGCCCGACCATACATCTTAGATGCTCCCATGACAGGAATGCATATTCCGCTGGGCGGTTGTATGTCGTCTTGGAGAACGAAAATCCGCCCTGCTAGGTTCCGCCGCTATTTTCCTGACCCCGCTTTTTGCCTTCTTGTTTGGAAAGGTGGTTGCGGGGTAAAACGGCAAGAAGAACTCAGGCGATCCTATCCTCCAGGTCCGAACATGGAGGTTTATAGGATTATGGAACTACATGACTAGGAGGAAAGGAGCTGGGCTAGCATTGTCCTACAACTGAACCGCCTCTTGCGAGAGTGGCATGCTTTCCGTGATGGATGTGGGATGCAAAATAGCTACGATGGAACCTTTATCTTAGGTTGATAACATAAACCTAACAGGTTGAGATAGCTTCCTCCGGAACAGATTTCAAGACTTCTACACTAATTGGCTGGCATTAAAGGAAATAAAAGGAGAGCTTTTAAAGGCTGATAATGCCTAGGGTGGCCGTAGCAAATATTAGGGGATATGAGATACAGTATGTAGGCTGATTAAGGAAACCGGTCTAGGTAGAGGAGATTAAGATGATAAGGTTTGATTCCGGACAAAGAAGGATATAGGATGGAATGGGAGAGATTTGTTTTCATAATAAAAGAGATAAAGATACTATTTGAACACGAAGTAATATGTGATATATGAGCTGGATGATGGAAGGAATAAACTCCCGATTGATAAGCAACCAAGTTAGAATGAGAAAAACAATCGCTATAGTATAACAAGAAGTGAAAATGAGAGGAAAGGAAATCAAGTAGAGAGGGGAGAGGTTGAAATTAATTTACAAAATTACCTTGTAGCTTGTATTCAAACATACATCTTCAATTCTCGTACTACCTTCCGTATACTGCATGTAAATTAGTAGCAGTCAAGTGACCGAAATGAAGTGAATACCTACAAGTATTGAACTATTGAAATGATTTGATAAAGATATTAGAGGAACTAAAGAGTTTCTTTAATTTAGAATGTATGGTACATATCATCTAAATAGTGTACAAGTGGTGTTTCACAATGTAATACTTTATATCATTGGGGCTAGGATATAAAATTATCAAGAAATAATGTTTGAACATCAGTAAAAATTTATTGTGTGGACTATGTCTACCCAGGCTCACTCATAGAGTGAACCAGACCAACTAGGCGTTTAGAACGTAAACTCAAGTTCTTGATACTTCCGCTCAGACTCAGGGCATTTGGAAGCAGAGGGCGATGTCCAATGGGTCTGGACACTGCAGGTAGAATGTTGACGCATTGGACCCCACTTCTGGTACCGCTTGCCCCCAGGAACTCTCCCTTCTGCGCCCAGTCTTGTCTTGCCTTTGCATCTAAAGTCTCTGTTACCATGCTGCCCTTTTGTAGATGTCTTTCAACTGCAACTTCTCACATCCCAGCTTTCCTCGAACAGGACAAACCAGCTGCGTTCTTCCAATAACACACACTCTCCTTTAACCTCATCATTAGTCTCTTTCTGAATCTGTTTCTCATATGGAAGTCATCCAATATCATCTGAGTTGCTCCCCCACCTATTGATTCCCTCAGGCTTCTCACATATGTGAGGGACGTTTTCTAGTCTTTATTTTAACATTATATTTCCTCCTAATACCCAGAGTACTTCCTCCTTCACGCTCTGATCCTACCCCTGATTCTCCCATATCTGGTGGAGGTTCTGCCTGTTGCCCTGCTGCTTGGCTCTCTTTTCAGCTTTCCTGATCCTATCTCGCCCAGCTTGTCCCTCCCGCTATCAGCCTCTATTTCCTTCAGCTTCTTACTCTCCGCTTGCAGGCCCCCACTATCTTCACTGGCTTCTAATAGTCTTTCAGACAAATTCCTATTCGTCTTAACCCACAATAGCCTGCTATACTAGCACAAGTTATCTAAGCTTCCATAGTTTATAACTCCAAGCTTCCTTCCCACTATTATTTCCAAAAGTTCAAATTGCACCTTTTTCAACACTATATGATTATTTCACATTATTTGCATAATATGACCTGTCAGGTTACATGAATTATCTATGGACACCCCTCTGCCCCTTAATGGTCAGGAGTGACAACAGTCCAAAAAAAGGATATAAATATCAGCAAAAAAACTATTGTCACAGGTAGTATCGAGTCCGCATTCAGACAAGCCAGTCCACTTGTTGACTCCTGTCCTTCTGGATCTTCCAAGCCCTCTTTCCCTTTCATCTCTTGCGTCTGGTGCGCCGAGACGCCCCACTTTGCCTCGAAAGCATGCGACGGGGGCCTTGCGACCCCTCACCCCTCCAGCGCCTTCCTGTTGTATCCTTCCTCTTATCTTCTCGACTATAGCCCTCCTGCCTACTATTACCAACTGGGTGGATCCAGTGGACCTCCAAGATCCAATCTCACCTCTAGCAACATAGATATGTCCGCTCATGTCTGCTGACATCTTATGTTGCTCTTTGCTGAGCCGGCGCCCGACGGTCACTTCCAAAATTTCCTTACTGTTGACAAGACGCCTGGTGCGGGCGCCAGGGAGACCCCCTACTTTGGTTTGCTTTGCAACAGGAGAGAATAAAGTGGCATTATTAATTAGCTGCAGAATGCACACGGCCGAGTTGATGCCGGATACATTCTAAGGGAATATCTCCCTTAAGTCGCCAGCTCCAACTTGGCCACCTACTCAGTTCAACCTATTTAACATATTCCATTAACTGCCTGCAGATTATATATTACTCCTGCGGCCGAGTTGAAGCTAGACACTCAATCTGGCCACTCCCATCTTAAGTGTATGGCTACAACTTGGCTCCATATTCATACAGAACAATTGAACATATTGAAAATATAGCCTTAAATGCCAGCAGATTGTGTACTACTCCTGCAACCGAGTTGAAGCCGTACACTCAATATGGGAACTGCCACCTTAAGTGCCTAGCTTTAACTTGTATAATTACTGTACATAATTGGATAGAATAATTTAATATATTTCATTAAACGTCTGCAGATCAAGCCTGTGATTCACTATCCATTGCCTCTCGCCGCTAGAAATTACCTGCGGCTATCCGATCACCGCCCATATACTGAATATTCGCATGTTTCACACATTGACCCTTCTGCGCACTCGAATAGGTCTGCTTGCAATGTGAAATCTGCCACTATTGACTGGATGCGGATCAAGTATGCAAACCAATGCCAACCAATGGATAGCTCCTACCTCACTTGAGAATATTTCTTATCTGGAAAGGTGCTAGCAACTGAGCCACCAGCCATCCTCATAAATCTCCATTGTTCGCTTCGCCACTAGTCTGGACCTATACCCAATCGTTTCTGGGGCGACCTTTACGGTATGCCTTTGTTCGAGTACAGCGGGCTTGGTGTATCTGGAACCTGTAAGTTTCCTGAAAGTCGGCGACTGGAATTTTCATTTGAGCAAATGCTTCTACAGGGAGTAACCCTAGTTTGGTGGGGTCAGCTGGCAACTGCCCATCATCTGCACCAGTCTGCGTAGTAAAATGTAGTATCTCCTGCATCATGTTGGAATAATAAATATAGAGGGTTGCACATGGTTTGGTCAGCATGCTTGTACTCTTCATACGGCCTTGAAGAAACCAGGGAGGCGTACTTTGACTTGAAAAAGCCGGCATTTCCCTCCCACTATTGTCAGCCATGATCACATCTTTAACTTTGAAAAGTGCTTCTATAGTCTGCAACGTCATTCCTAGGGTATGTTGGTAACCATATTGCGACAAGATCTGCCACGCAGCATTATTCGTGTTTCACCTGTTGTATCCATCGTTCATCTGATCCTTATATGCTAGTTCACTGATCTTTGTGGAATATTTCGATAGAGATCCAAAAAGCTGTACTTTGAAGGCAAAGTGAGTCAGGTAGTCTATCTTGAAGAATTTGAATTGGTTCTCACACCGTATTAAATCCGCCCGCCGATCGGACCTTTCAACCCTTTCTTGATCACAGTGTCAACAGCAATTAGCCATAGTTCAATGCTGGACTTCTGTAGGACGCTGTGCCGCTATCAGTTCCCTTAGCTCCCGATGCTGGCGATCTGCTTGGGTGCTAGTAGCCTTCAAGGTACAGAACTTGAGAAAAGTTTCCCTTTTCTGGTGAAATGTTTGCAGGTAGCTTTCCATGTTGGAAAGTGTATCTGGTATATGACTCTGATATTGAGCCATGTGAGAGAAATCAACCAGTGTGCTAACACACTTCAAAGTGCTCTTGAAATCATAATACTGAGAACTGTGCAGATTTCGCAATGCAGACGCCAATAGAGCTGAAATAGGATGGCCAAGATTGCGCATCTCCTTTCCATGCCGTTGTGTGATTTTGTGATAGGCCTTTTTCAGTACTCTGAACCTGGGGTAAGGAAGAATTTCTTTCCCAGCATCGTCCAACATCAGCAAAAGTACACATTTGCCCCCTATACCTCATGAGGCATGTGAGGGATGGGGGGCAAAATTATCAAACTCCAGTTGATGTATGGGTCATCCATACCCTCATAAACCTCGGTTAAATCCT